>TARA_B110000438_G_scaffold62815_1_pt1 | contig 51486 bp, 38 predicted proteins | sample TARA_B110000438 | Tara Oceans TARA_B110000438 (sample SAMEA4398413) | marine metagenome | biome: Polar Biome; feature: [MES] marine water layer (ENVO:01000295) within the mesopelagic zone...; material: water (ENVO:00002006), including particulate matter (ENVO:01000060) such as...... | reverse complement strand
ATGGTGCCCAAGGGCGAACCTGATCAAAATTCTCAAATTGCATGGGGCCGATACCGCCTTCGCGGTGACAAGTCACGCAATTTTCGTTGATGATCTGAGCAACATGCGTATTGTAGGTAATCTCTGCATCTTGCGCTAGAACAGCCGTGCTTAGCGCCATTGCGCTAATCGCGAGTACTAATTTTTGCACTAATTTCATGCTTTTATCCTCAAATAGGAAGTTGTGGGCAACTAACCCGAAAATGTTATGTCTGGGGGCTCTAAAAGTCCACCAATTAAGGCGATTTCTATTGGTTGTTTGTAACAAATTGAAACACTTGGAAGTCCAGCGCTTTTGAAGGTTTCCGGCGCTTCTCACTAAATTATACGGGAGTATTGGATTCGTGTAGGAAACGATTCGGCCGACCCTTAGGATCGGCCCCAATAGCGTTTCTTACTCCACAGTTACGCGCTGATAAACGTTAGTCCAGCAACATTGATCGCCATCTGAACTGTCTGGGCCTCGATGCACATCAACTTTTGTTGAGATGATATATTCTCCAGGCTCTGAAAAAGTTGCGTAGACTCTTCCTATTCCGCCAGGACCATCGACTTGCATTTGGTTAGGCTTGGGCTCGCGGAAAAAGCGGAAACGGGGATCGTCGGCTTCATAAGGATTAACTGGAACCTCAGTATCCGGGTGCCGAGTGAATTCAACATCACCGGGCCCTTGGTACTTAAAGAACCGCACACCCAGCGGAATTGCTTCTTCAAAGCGAGCATCATTAGGATCGCGTTCTGCTGGATCGGTTATATTCACAGTCAGCTCAATTGGAATTCCTGACTGAGCAGGATTACGCGGATAATCACCGATCTGGGCGTAAAGTCCAACTCGTTGAGCTCCATTTTCGCCAATACCAACCAGTGGCTGCATTCCGCCTTGCGGACGTGGCAAGATGAAGTCCAATTCATAGGCGGAAGACCCATGTCGACCAGGCACTTTTAAAGCCTCGTTATCGCCGGTTTTTACATACCACCAAACATCGAGTTCTCTTTCAGATTCAGATACCGTTACTGTAAAGGCACCTGTAGAACGGCCCGCTGGAAAATGCGTTGGTTGTATGCCATCAAATTTAGCTGGCTCAATGTAGTTGCCTTCACCTAGAGGGATATCCATGCTTTCATCATTACGGTTAATAATCCCGAAAGAGTAGCTTGTGGTGCCGTCAGGGTTCGCAGTCCATCCTTCCATTACTGGAATAATTGGCAAACCGCCCGAAGGTGCCAGGCTCAGAAAACGGGCGTTGTCAGTGGACTGCGCATGGACAGTTAATGCCGCAGAGGCAATAAGTCCAAGAACTGCCGCAGCGATATGTTTATTCGTAATTCGCATCGGGTATTTCTCCAAATAAATCAAGTTTGGTTTTATTATTTTCCATCGAACAGATTTTTTTTGATATTTGCGATGGATTATTCTTTTAATAAGTTGAATCTTCTCAAGCAAGGACGCTAGGATAACGGCCAATTCCCTTCGCGTCCAGTTGTGAGGCGATCCAAATAGTGATCATATGTCATTGTTTTTTTACAAATTGTTACAAGTTTTTTCTTAACTGTCGTCTTAGTGCATCTATGAAACCATTTTATCTATTTTGCATGGTTGTTTTCGCCCTAGCTTGTTCCCAAGCTACGAACGCCGCCCTTGATCGGGTTGGTGATTTTGCGTTGCTCGATAACGTAGGTGAATTTCATCAATTGAGTCGCTACCGTCATCGCGAAGCGATGGTGTTAATGGCATATGATGAAAGTTGCGTCACTATGCCTAGCTTGGTAGATGACTTCAGTGAATTGGCATCTGAGTTCTCAGAGGCAGGCTTAGATTTTTTTTTGATCGATTCCCTAGATCTAGGTCGGCCTCGATTTACAGCTGAAGGATTTGAGTTTCCCGTTTTGGAAGATGATGGGCAACTTGTTTCAGGTTCTCTTGGTATCCAGAATGCTGGCGATGTCTTGGTCTTAAACCCAGAGCGTCTATCTCTTTATTACCGTGGCTCGGTGTCAAACGAATTACAGCAAACACTTGCTAGGGTACTAGAAGGTTCGGTGAGTGATACAGTGACCATCCCCACCAATGGTTGTGAGATCAACTATTTGGTGAAAGACGCTCATGCCCAATCGCCGCCAGATTACGTTAAAGACGTCGCTCCTATAATTATTGAAAACTGCGCCGAATGTCATAAGCAGGGTGGGGTCGGCCCCTTTGCACTCGATAGCTACATCATGATGCTTGGTTGGTCGCCTATGATTCGTGAAGTGCTTTTGAACAAACGGATGCCGCCAACACAAGTCGATCCTTATATAGGACATTCAGAGAATGCGCGTTATTTAACTAAAAAAGAATTGCAGACAGTGATTCACTGGATCGATGCTGGAGCGCCTCAAGGAGCAGTAAATTCAGACCCCCTTGAAGCTTTAGGCGCATTGACTGGCGGTGCAGAAAACGATGATTGGGTGCTAGGCGAGCCAGACTATATTGTCACTGGCCCACAAAATGATGTCCCACCTACGGGTGTTATGGACTATCTCTATGCCAATATTGAGTTGCCTTTTACTGAAGACAAATGGGTGAAAGCGATTCAATACCGAGCGGGAGATGCTTCGGTATTGCATCATTTGATGACTTTTGTTACCGCACCAGATGAAGATTTTTGGGGAGCAGAGAGGAATCAAACATCCGTTACTCGTCGCTTCGTTGAAGGCTACTCTCCAGGTAATTTGAATGTCCGAGAATTTTCAGAGGGAACAGGTGTCTTTATTCCTCAGGGGCATCGCTTGTCTATGCAATTTCACTACGTTACAAACGGTCAACGTACTACGGATGAAACTCTGTTGGGTTTGTATTTCAGTGATGAAGAAGGTCTTCAGGAGCAGCTCGCACAAGCAGTTTCATCGCGCTTTGTTTTGCCACCTAACGAGCCTAATCATGCGATGTATGCCGAACATGTTTTTGATGAAGATGTTGTGCTTACTGGCGTCCGAGCACGCATGAATTATCGCGGGAAAAAAATGAAATTTGCAGTTGAGGAAGCGGGAGGTGAGCTGCGAGAGATATTCAGCGTGCCTGCTTATAACTATGGATGGCAGCCACACTATATTCTTAATCAAGCTGAAGTAATATCAGCAGGAACCAAAGTCCATGTGATTGGCGCTTTCGACAATTCCGTATCGAACCCAACAAATCCAGACCCAGAAAAAGAAATTGGTTTTGGGCTCAATAGCTGGGACGAGATGTTTACTGGTTATTTTACTTTCTATAGTGCTCCATAACCAACTGTAAGATTCCTATGATTAAAGAATTCGATCTAATCCGAGCTCAAGCTCGTTTGCATCATGCCTACCTGCTTGGTCTTCAATTGATGGTGAGTGTGAACAGAGAGCCTTCTCTAATTGAAAGATGGATGTTTCGATTATTTCGCCGGCAACACGAAGAGAAATTTCTTTCCAGTTTCGAAAAACTCGGCCTCAATGAGTTGCCTGATGCAGTGGCTTGTGCTCAATACCATGTTTTATCCAATAGCTTGGGTGGAGTGGGTGTCGAGTACATGGCGGAGACCAAGCAAAAGGCCTGGGTAAGATTTCGCTATCCGCGCTGGATGTACTATGGCCCTGCCATCTGTGGTATGCCAAAAGAAGTAGGGCATGGCTTTCTCAAAGGCTGGTATGCCCACAACGGAGTTTCATTGCAAAATCCAAATTTAGGGTTCGTTTGTGTCTCAGAAGACATGACTGGTGAATTTGGCTTTTGTGGTTATTTTCAAGAATATGACCATGCGCTATCCGAAGAGGAGAGGTTGTGTTTTGCGAAAGATGAAGTGCCGCCCCAATTTGTGCAGGCTGACCAACCAATGGCTCCAGATGCCAAGTGGAATGAAGAGCGGAAGGTAAAAGCCAATAGAAATTATTCAGTTGAGTTTATCCGGAATGCGCTAATCGCACTGGCGGATGTTGTTGGCAAAGATGAAGCCCAAAAACTTGGTAGTCGCGCAGCCAAACTTATCGGCTTACAATATTTTCAGGAAACCAGAGCGATGATTGGCACAGAAGATGGTGATCTGCAATCAGCGGCTCAATACCTGTGCCTTATGTTTCGTGGCATGGGGGACGACGTCGAAATTGCATCTACACAAGATTCCCATACGATTCGGTTGATTCATTCTGGTTTGCGTATTGTGCGTGACTTAGAGGGCGCGAATCGAGATATTGTGCTTAATTGTTGGCGGCAACTCTGGTTTGGGGCACTGTCCTCTTATCGCGAAATTAAGCACCTTAGGTTGGAACGACAAACGAACGAACTTCACTGGACTATTTCACAAATCGCTAACCATTAGTCAATGACAAGAGAAAAGCTTTCCTTGAGTAAAAACAATCTACAAGGAAATGGACGTGCATTGGTGCCGGAGCTTAGTTTTTTTTGCTTTCGGTATTTGGTTTTTCGTTAGTATCCTTTGGGGCTTAGTTGAACATTGTCTGTTATGCTTCGCGCGGCTATCGGTTATGTACTTTATTTGCCAGCTGAGTCCTAAAATTTATCTGTTGCAAACTTAGCGCCGCTAAGTACAAGAGAATGCGACGAATCAGAAAAACAATTAATTATGTCCGCCAAAGAAACAGGTCAAATATATTACGGCTGGAAGATCGTCGCGGCCATATTTGTGTTGCTAACATTTACCAGTGGATTAAGTTTTTATAATCATGCAATTTATCTTAATGCTTTAGCTACGCAGCCAGCGTTCGACGTGCGCACCGCTTCCATGGCAGTTTCTATCTTTTTCCTAACTGGCGGCGTAGTGGGATTGTTTGTCGCCAAGTGGGTGCAGGATTATGATCCAAGAATCTGTATAAGCGCTGGCGCAATAATTTCATTCCTTTCTTTAAGTGCATTGGCGCATGTTTCCGCTGTTTGGCAATTGTTTGTCGTTTATGGTTTTTTTGGTGCTGGATTCTCAGCATCTTCAATAATTCCAGCAACGACTCTGGTAACACGCTGGTTTAGACGAAAAAGAGCTATGGCGCTTTCTGTAGCATCTACAGGACTATCTTTGGGTGGTGTCGTTCTTACGCCTCTGTCAATTCTGATGGTGGAATCTTTAGGTTTCGAGACTGCTGCTCCTTGGATTGGCTCAATGTTTTTGGTTGGCGTAATACCCGTGGCTTGGATTTATTTGCGAGAGAGTCCCGAATCTATGGGATTGCATATAGATGGCATTACTCCTGAGATCGAAGATGAAATTGTGGCAACTGGTACTTCTTCTAGAAAAGAAGACGGAGTTAGCTTTAAGGAAGCAAGAAGCAGACGATTTTTTTGGGGAGTAAGTTTAGCTTATATTTTTTTGATGGCAGCCCAAGTCGGAGGAATCGCACATCAATACGGATTAGCAAGAGAGCAGCTTTCGGAGACAGAAACAGCTATTGCCGTCGCCATCCTCCCAATTTTTAGCATTATCGGGCGTTTAATTGGCGGCTGGATAGTTGATCAAATGTCTATTCGGAAATTTGCCATCTCAATGATGGTAATGCAGGCTCTATCTCTCAGCGTGTTATCAAGTGGCTATAGTGTATTTACCTTGTGCTTAGGATTGGCTGCGTTCGGCGCCACTGTCGGCAACTTGCTCATGCTGCAGCCGCTGCTTATTGCTGAGGCATTCGGTTTAAAGGATTATGCCCGGATATTCTCTGTTAGTAATTTAATGTCCTCGTGGGGCACGGCGATGGGTCCTGCGGCTCTGGGTTTCGCTTTTGTTGCGAGTGATAACTCGTATCAGCTACCTTATTCTTTCGCGGCCGGCGCAGGCATAATTGGATTAGCACTGTTTCTTTTTGGAGGTAAACTATTCCAGTCTCACAGTTAAGCTCTATTTATTATTTCTGGCAATATCTATAAAAACGGAAGATCGCACGCATCGAAGTGATCAGGTTACTTTGAGCTTTTTGTTATACTCTGGCAACAGGTACTGTTCCTCTGCCATTACTTCCTGCAAGGCCTCCACTGCCAGCCATATATCCTCATAACGCAGGGTAAGTGGTGAAAACCCGAACCTAAGCAAATCAGGGCTTCGAAAATCTGCTATGACTTGTTTTGCGGCCAATGCTTGACTGATACCGAAACTATTTTGGTGAGCGAATGCGAGTTGGCTCCCTCGGATTTTTGCAGAAATTGGGGAGCGCAACTGTAATTGGCGCAGAGTACCTGTTTCGCCCAAAAGAGACATGAATAATTCAGTGAGCTGGATTGATTTTTCCCGTAGCTGGTGAATGTCGATCTTTTCATAAACCGCTAAAGCAGCATCCAAAACACTCATGGAAAGTATTGGTGGAGTCCCTGATAAGAATTTATTAATTCCATTACTGGCGGTATAGGTTGATAAAAATTCAAACGGCGCCTTATGTCCCATCCAACCACTTAGAGGCTGAAAGCAATTCTCTTGTTGATTATGAGCAACATAAAGAAATGCTGGAGCGCCAGGTCCGCCATTCAAATATTTATAAGTACACCCAACAGCAAAATCAACATTCCATTTGTCCATTTCAAGCGGGAGAACTCCAACACTGTGGGACAGATCCCAAATTACCGGGGTGCCGTTGGCATGCGCTTGTGAGGTGAGCTTTTCAATGTCAAAGATTTCGCCAGTCCGATAATCTGTTTGCGTAAGCAACAGCACTCCGGGTTTTTGTTTAAGTGCGGAATTCAGTTCGTGATTTTCAACTAGCTGCAGCCGGCATCGGTTTTCCCCCAATAACCCTTGAATGCCTTCGGCAACGTAGAGATCGGTGGGGAAATTGTTTGTTGTAGATAAGATCGTTGTCCGCTCAGGATTTCCTGCTAGAGCACAGGTGATTAGTTTGAATAGGTTAATTGACACTGAATCGCAACAAATAGTTTGATTTGAAGAAGCGCCTAATAAGGGCGCAATTTTTTCTCCGACTGTTATCGGTAAGTTTATCCAGTCATGTAAATTCCAGCTGGCAATTAAATCGTTACCCCACTGCTTCTCAATTACCTCCAAGGCTCTTTGTTTCGCGACTAAAGTCAAAGGTCCTAATGAGTTTCCATCCAAATAAATTTTATTAACGGGAATGGAAAAAGCCTTTCGAACTTCGGCGAATGGGTCTGCACTATCTAATGCCTTAATGACTTCTAGTCTCATCTATCTAACATTTCCTCAATGGAAATTATTAAACGATCGAACGCTAAACTTCCAGGATGGATCCAATCGAAATGATTAACACCTTCTAATAGTTCTGTCCGAGCGCCCGTGAGTCTAGCTTGTTCTGTTGGTACTATAGCGTCTAGGGTGCCTTGTAAGATTAGAGTGTTTCGGTGGGGGATTTTTTCGGCAGGGTTAGCTTGGCTATAGGCTAAAGGGTTTTGGTTATAGACTGATCCCATAAATTGCTCAGTTACAGATTGGCAGGAATTTGTGCCTTGGCTGTAGCTTATAATATTTGTGATTGGCGCAATTCCGATGACGCCTTTTGCCTCTGGTGTTTCTCCTCCTGCCAATAATGCTAGATGCCCTCCAGCTGAATGACCGATGAGAATATAACTAGATGTATCAACGGAATCGGCCCTAAGCGAGGAAGTAAAGGCAATTCCTGCTTTTATGTCTTCGAAAGTTCCTGGCCAGCCACCTCCGGTATCTCCACTACGTCGATACTCAAGTGACCAAACCGCGTATCCTGATTGTGCTAGAGCCGTGAGAAATGAATAAGTGTGAGACATATCAAAGCTGTTTAGCCAGCAGCCGCCATGAATAAAAATAAGCAAAGGATAAGGAGCGTCACCGGTAGTAGGTAGATAAATATAGCCGTATTGAAGAGCTTCAGGTCCATATTGGATTTGTTGGTCTGCTTGGCGAAATTCTAACGCCTGCACTTGCTCAAAACTTACGCTGTTACTGGGCGATGGGTAATCGATGAAATTGTCTGCAGCAAAGAGTGGATTATTAAAGATTAAAATCAAAAAGGTTAAACCTAAGAAAGCTAAAAACTCATTAAAGCTTGTTCTATTCATAGCGATAGTTCCAACCATTTCTGTGGCATGCGAGTCACATTTCCTTCACTGCCTGTCCATATGTGCTTGGTAAACCCAGAAACTAGTCTTTCACCTGTATCGGGGTTTAATACATCGTAGGCAAATCTCACGCTGCGACTGCGATTTTCTTCAATTTTTGTTTGAATTTTAACTTTATCACCGTAGCGAAAACTACCGACATAGCGCACACTCACCTCTTTGACCGGAAATCGAAACCCCTCTTTCTCAATGGCCGAGAAATCAAAACCATGGTCTCGCATGTATTGACTTCGGCCCTCTTCGAAATAGATGAGGTAAGTCGCATGGTGAACTACGCCCATAGCGTCAGTTTCGGCATAGCGGACATGAAATTCTGTTTCTAATACTTTCTGTCTGTTTTTGTTCATTTGCTCATTCTAGCTGTAATGCTGGAAATTCCAGTAGTATTAATATTTCATAGCTGCTCGAGCAGGAACACAAGAATACACCTGCTTATTGAACTAAGGGGCTCTGTTTTACGTAATACAAGGTAGTCCTAGAGAAAGATTTTCACTGGTAAGATATTCTTTCCCGCTCAGTCGCAATAAAGTATGGCGGGCTTGATAGCAATATAAAAAAGTAAAGATGCGTTATTTAACCTCTATAGTTTTCCTCAGCCTCTGTCTGGTGTCCCACGCCTTTGCTCAGTTGAATGAGCTTGCGCGTCTTACTGAAGTCCAAAATGAGTTGGACAAAACTCAGGAGTCGTTGTTTGGGCTCATATCTGAGTACGGGCGCCTCGACCGTCGATTATTGGAACCCTTAGATCAATACAGCGTTAGTCTCATAGAGAATGAGCGATTCTCCGATGCAGATACGGTATTGGATCAAGCTATTCAAATTGTTCGCGTGAGTGAAGGGCTCTACTCTCCTGAGCAATTCTCACTGATCCTGCGAAGTATTAAAAATAAGGTGAATCAGCGGGATTGGGAAGATGCGAAGGAACTTATGCAGCACTTTAGCTGGCTTCTTGGTCGCGGCGAAAACCAAGTAAACGAAGAGCTTGTAGCAGCTTTGCTTGATTTGATTGACATTCATTTAATGGGTGTCGTAGACGACTTGAAATTCAATCAGAGTTTTCACTTCAAACAAGCCGAGCGGTTAACGAATTTAGTGAATAGAGTTGCTCGTTACAGTTACGCAGAAGGAGACAGTCGCGTTAATGCGATTATGTATAAGAAAGTTATACAAATGTATCTTCAATCTATTGCAGTGGAAGCTGGGGGTCAGACTGGAATATCACTGCGCAGTTTTTCGTCTGAAGGTTATGCTTTATCTCGAAGTAACGCACAAACTTCGTTGTACTTCGCTGGGTTAAGAGCTTTAGGAAGTATTCGAGAGTTTTATCTTCAAAGAGAAGAACCTAATTTAGAAGGGGCAGGTATGGCCTTTATGTATAGGGGGGATTGGGAAGTCTTCTTTGATAATAATCGAGAAGCTCAACGCGCTTACGCAAGGGGTCATGAATTATTGCTAAGCTCAGGGCAGACTCAGGAAGAGATTAATGACTTTACGAGTCAGCCAAGAATGCTCCCGCTAATGGAATTTTACGAGTCTTTGGATTCTGCTGCGGGGTCATTAAATAATTCTTTGAATGATGATGGCCGTGAAAAAAACGTCAGTAATTTTACCTTTAAGCAATGGTCTTCTAAGTTCCCCAGAGCTAGCGCACCAATTCAGTATGAGCGGGGAGAAGATGAACGACAAGATGGTGGGTACGCTCTATTCTCATTTAATTTGGCCGGATTGGATAGGGCAAGTGGATGGTACCGTGGGCGCTATAGCCGCAACATAAGTTCACCTCGAGACCTAGAACTAATTAGCCAGCGGAGTTCCGCTGCGGTAGATTGGCTTGAATTAACTGAATCAGTAAAAGATTTCCACTATCGTCCTAAATTTGTAAATGGCGAGCCTCAGGCTGTAAGTGCAACCCTTGTCTTTCAGTTATCAGATCGATAGATGTCGCCCAAATAAAAGCGTCATTCTTTTCAACTTTAGTGCCTACACAATTTTTCTAAAATTTTAATAAAATCTTGCAAAGACCTCAATCTGTGGCATTGCAATTGATGGGATAAGACTGTAATTAGATTTAATAACCCTTATCTAATTTAGTGCACAATTTTTGGATTGCACCTGCCTGGAATTCCCTGCACACTTAAAATAGACCCTTTAAACTAGGCAGAAAATTACTATGGTCAGCCACTCATCGAAGAATATAGAAAAACTCAAGCTCGTAGTTTTGGTGTCGCTTTTTGCTCTTGCCGGCTGCTCACCGCAGGTGGAGCTAAGTCAAGAGGCTCAGCCAAGTGCTGATCTTATTTTTGTTGGCGACAATATAATTACTATGGATGACAACGTTGCTTCCGCTGTTGCAGTGATTGGAGATCGTATTAGTGCAGTAGGCAGCAGGGAAGAGATTTTGGCCATGCGGGACGAAACAACACAGTTCGTTGATTTAGGCGCTCGGGCGTTGTTACCAGGGTTCATAGATGCCCATGGGCATTTTGGTGGAGTAGCAACTTATTCTGCGTTATTGGACTTGTCTTCGCCGCCGGTCGGAGCTATGGAAAACATAGACGACATAGTCGCTGCAATCCGCAACTGGATTGAAGTCAACAATGTTCCAGCTGGCGATTTGGTTTATGGAGTTGGCTATGATGATTCTTTGTTGGTAGAACTCCGACATCCGAATCGGGATGATTTGGATCGTGCTTCGACAACTCACCCCATTGTCATTCGACATGTTTCGGGCCATTTGTCATCGGCAAACTCTTTAGCGCTTGCAAACTACAATATCGGTGTTAATACCGAAAACCCTGCAGGAGGTATTGTCCGGCGAAGATTAGGAACTAATGAGCCCGATGGCGTGATGGAAGAAACTGCGATGGGGTTGTTACCTGGCACTGGAATACTGGTTGATGAAGAGCTGGGTTGGCGTCTCCGTCGAGAAGCGGCAGATATTTACGCCAGTTTCGGAATTACCACTATCCAGGAAAGTAATGTGAGCACTAGTTATGTTGACGCTTTGAAACAACAAGCTTTGGAAGAACCTTTTGCTGTAGACATTGTCACTTACATAATGGGGAACCCTTTATCGGATGAAGAGCTGGAACTGGTTATCCCTGATTCTGACTACACAGGGGGAGTTAAAATCGGTGGTGTAAAATTTACGCTTGATGGAAGTCCACAGGGACGAACAGCATGGATGTCGCAACCTTATGACGCAGGCCCACCTGGGGTAGACGCTGATTATGTCGCCTATCCCAGTTATGAGCCGGACGCTTATCGACAACGGGTTGATCGATTGCTGGAGCGGGGAGTCCCAGTGCTTGCTCATGCTAATGGAGATGAAGCTATTGAGCTGATGATAGATGGCATCGAAGAAGCTCTAAGTGGAGTAGAAATGCCTGATCACCGTTCGGTCATTATTCATGCACAACTCATTAGAGAAGATCAGCTAGATCGAGTAAAGCAATTAGGGATAGTCCCTTCTTATTATGCCGCTCACCCTTTTTTCTGGGGAGATTGGCATCGACTAAGTTTTGGTGATGACCGTGCAAGTTTTATTAGCCCGGTTAAGGCGACTATCGAAAGAGATATCCCATTTACGGTGCACAATGATTCGCCCATCGTTCCGCCAGATATCATGCGTTTGGTCTCTATCACTGTGAATCGTCTTACTAGAAGCGGGTATGTGCTAGGACCGGACCAGCGAGCTTCAGTGTTGGAGGCGCTATATTCAGTAACTCAAGGTGCGGCATATCAGTACTTTGAGGAAGATGAAAAAGGTAGTATTACTGTTGGTAAGCGTGCTGATTTTGTTGTCTTGGAAAGTAATCCTCTAACCATTGACCCTTTGCAGTTGGAGAATGTTGGAGTTGTCGAAACCTTCGCGCGGGGAAAATCAGTCTATAAGCAAGTGGGACTTAACTAAAACAATAACGGAGCAAGAAATGAAAGTCGCGTTTATCGGTTTAGGTGTTATGGGATATCCCATGGCAGGGCATGTGAAAAATTCCGGCATGGAAGTATGTGTTTACAACCGTACAACGGAAAAAGCGCAGCGGTGGGTTGAAGAATATGAAGGAGACATGGCGCTTTCTCCTGCAAAAGCGGCAGAAGGTTGTGATGTGGTTTTAGTTTGTGTTGGTAATGACGATGACGTACGTCAAGTTACTACAAGTGAGGATGGTGTGCTAAATAGCATGCGAGAAGGTTCGATCTTGGTTGACCATACGACTGCCTCTGCTGCTCTGGCGAGAGAGCTCTATCAAAAAGCTGGTAACCAGGGTGTGCAATTTATGGATGCACCAGTTTCAGGTGGCCAAGCTGGCGCAGAGAATGGCGCGCTGACAGTTATGATCGGTGGTGACCAAGTAACCTATGACTCTGCGAAGCCAGTTATTGACAGCTATTCTAAATTTAACAAACTTCTTGGAGCAGCAGGCAATGGGCAGTTGGCAAAGGCTGCAAATCAAATTTGTATCGCAGGAGTGGTGGAAGGATTAGCCGAAGCACTTAATTTCGCCATGAAAGCTGGGCTAAATGGAGAAGACTTAATTGAAACCATTTCTAAAGGGGCGGCAGGGTCTTGGCAAATGGAAAATCGTTATCAAACTATGCTGAGTGATGAGTATGAATTCGGATTTGCGGTGGACTGGATGCGCAAGGATTTAGGCATCGCATTGGAGGAAGCCAAAAGGAATGGGGTTGACATGCCCCTTGTTAACATGGTCGATGGGTTCTATGAGGAAGTCCAAGCTAGCGGGGGGGGTCGCTGGGACACTTCCAGTCTGCTTGCACGTTACACGAAAAATTAGGCTAACTTCAAAAAAATCATTCTTAACTAGTGTGGGGTTATCCCAAATATTCTTTTTTGTTGCGAAAGCAAATCGGCAGGACAAAATTCTAGCTTATCGATTGTTATCTTGGCCGCAATTCCCTGCGTTTCTATTGATTATTCTGCCCTAACCATCTACCTTACGGGATCAGCTCGTACAACAGACGGGGAAGGCCGATGAAACTAAAAAAACTTCTTTTAATTTATGTGCTTACAGCGTTTAGCAGTCTTGTTGCAGCACAGTCAAATAATAACTACGAAGTGCCACGCACTGAATGGGGGCAACCCGATTTACAAGGCGTTTGGAACTTTTCTTCTGATGTGCCTATGCAGCGCCCATTAACCTATGGCACCCAGGAATTTTTATCTCAGGAAGAAATTCAGGAACGTCGTGATGCTATTATGGCTCAGCGCGCAGCGGCGGACGAAGCTGCTGCCCGGCTGAATATTGATCCTGATGCACCTGAGGAATCAAGCAACCCAGGTGGATATAACGATTTCTGGTTTGAAACTGCCGGTTTGGGGGATGTTGTTAGAACTTCCCACATTGTTTACCCTGAAAACGGTCGGCAACCTGATTATGTGGAAGGTGCTAACCGCCAGTTTGGTGGATTAGGGCCTGACGTTCCTGGTGATAGACCAGTGCGTTATGTGGTCGGCGGCATCGATAAAGGCGGCCCAGAAGATAGAGGTCTGTCAGAGCGTTGCATTGTTGGGTTTAATTCTGGACCTCCATTTGTTCCAAGTCTCTATAACAACAACATGCAAATCATCCAGAATAAAGACACTGCTGTGATCCTGACAGAAATGATTCACGACGCACGAATCGTCCCTATGGTTGATAAGCCTGCGCTTGCTGATGATATTCGCTTATGGTCTGGTGATTCCCGAGGGTACTGGGATGATGAAGTGCTTGTCGTTGAGACCAGAAATTTCAATGGTTTTCGGCAAACGTTTGGTGCTGCTGGCGATAACTATAATGCGGTGTTAACTGAGAAATTTACTCGCGTTGCTTATGATCAAGTCGACTATGAATTCACAATCGACGATACATCAACCTTCACTGACAAGATTACTGCCGTAGTTCCTATGATTAAGATGGCCGGACAAGTCTATGAATATGCTTGTCATGAAGGAAATTATGGCATGATCAATACACTGCGCGGTGCGCGGGTAGAGGAAAGACTGGCGGCTGAAGGTGTTGATATTGGCGAACGTGACTAAAGAGGAAGCTGCCGATTGTCTCTTGCCGCTTCGCAGTCAGAACATGGTCTAACAATAAAAAATTATTAGATTTCAAGCTCACTCAAGGATATAGAAGTAAGGTTTATCAATGAAAATCAAAGTACAGAAATTCTTAACGATCATTTGTTTGTTTTTACTTGCAGGAACTGTAAACGCCCAGGTAATGGATGAGTTTCCGCGAACCCCTGACGGCAAGCCTGACCTTAGCGGTATATGGCAAGCAATGACAAACGCCCATTATGATATTGAGCCTCATGCTGCAGCTTATGGGCCTTACCCTCGTGAAATGGGTGCATTGTCCGCTAAGCCCGCGAGCCTCGGCATCGTTGAAGGTGGCCGCATTCCATACAATGAGCAAGCTCGACGGCAGCGGGATGCTAATCTCCAGGACGCGATCACAAAAGATCCATTAGCAAAGTGCTTTATGCCAGGTATTCCTCGAGCAAATTATCTGCCATTCCCTTTTCAGATAGTTCAATCAAGTGCAGTTGTATTAATTGCTTATGAGTTTGCTGAATCAAATCGCATTGTTTATGTCGATCAGCCGGAAATCGTTTCGCAGGTAGATGCTTGGATGGGCCACTCTAATGCAACATGGGAAGGCGATACTTTAGTGGTTAGTGTTTCAGGCCAAATGCCAGATACCTGGTTTGACAGAGCGGGGAATCATCATAGCTACCAAATGATTGTCGAAGAAAGGTGGACTCCGGCAGGACCTAATCACATTAATTACACAGCAACGATTACAGATCCAAATACGTTTACAGACCCTTGGAGCGTGAGCTTTCCTCTCTATCGCCACGTTGAAGAGAGCATGCAATTGCTTGAATTCAAATGCGTAGAATTTGCGGAAGAATATATGTACGGCGAATTCCGCAAAGAAGGAACACCGATAGGTAATCCTCCGCAATAAGTTTTAGTCAAAAAGGATTAACCATGTTTCATTCGTAATGAGCAGGGTTAAATCAGCATGGTTAAAGACCCGATCCTTTGTGATTGGGTTTTTTATTGTCTTTGAATAACTTATTGAGATGAGAAAGAATTTAGGCAGCATTCGCTGCAGCTTAATTATTAAGGCAAAGCAATATTTTTCTTACTGAAACTAATTAGTTCTCATGAAAGCTTGTAAATTGCTCTAATGATTTGCGACTAATAGCAGGTACTTTTGCATCATTTTCTGGATATCCCACCACCAGCACCATTAATGGCTTCTCGGTGTCAGGACGATCTAATATTTTGTTTAGAAACTTCATCGGTGCTGGCGTATGAGTTAGCGTTGCTAGACCTGCATTATGTAAGGCGGCGACCAATAATCCCGTCGCAATACCAACTGATTCAGCTACGTAATAATTCTTTGTCTTGTTTCCTTCGTTGTTTAATTCAAATTTCTGACCAAAAATTGCAATGAGATAAGGCGCTCTTTCTAAAAAGGGTTTGTTAGCATCGGTTCCTAATGGGGCAAGTGCATCTAACCAATCTTGAGGTGCTCGCGATTGGTAAAACTCTCTTTCCTCTTCTTCTGCGCCTTCGCGAATTTGTTTCTTCTTTTCTAGGTTGTTTATTACGGCAAAATGCCAGGGCTGACGATTAGCTCCACTTGGAGCCGAATTGGCAGCGAGTAAACATTGGTCAATGATGTCTCGAGGGACTGATTTATCGGAAAAATCTCGAACGGTACGACGTTTTTGTAATAGCTCATTAAAAGATTTTGCCCTGCATCTCATCTCGTTTTCTTCTATTAACGTGAAGTCTAGGGGAATTTCTTTAAAAGTTTTTCCGTCCATAGTTGTTTATCTATCACACTTGATTACTGGTCCAATTTTAACTGATTGAATTAGCTCAAGGAGTGTTTATTCTTCTGCTTGAATTGCTGTGGCAAAATTCTGCACTTCATCTAAAACGCGCAGTAGATTACCGCTCCAGAGTTGACCAATTTGTTCTTCAGTATAACCACGGCGGACTAATTCAAGAGTGACATTAAAGCTCTCTGATGCATCGTTCCAACCTTCAATGCCACCACCGCCATCAAAATCAGAGCTAATACCAACATGTTCGAGCCCAATAAGCGCTACGATATAATCAATGTGATCGATAAAATCTGAAACCGTGGCTGCCGGAGCTTGTGCGTTAACTTCCGTCCTTAATCTTGGCGACAATTGAGAATTGAGTTCGGCATACGCTTCGTCATAGCTAGCTCGATCAGAGGCGGATAACCTTTCTACTGCTGAAGAGGTTAAAATTTCAAAACCTAGAGATTCTGCAATGTCAGCCTCTAGTCGATTTCTTCCATCGGCAAGAAATGCTCTGCGAGCTTCGCTGACATAACTACTGAAAGCAGTTGTTTGTACCACTCCACCATTTTCTTGTACCGCCAAGAGCATTTCATCATCAAGGTTGCGAGTATGATTAGTAACGGTACGAGCGGAAGAGTGTGACGCTATTACTGGAGTCCTGCTTAGCTCGATGGTTTGCATTATGGAATCTTTAGATGGGTGCGATATATCTATCATTATGCCAAGTCGATTCATTTCAGAAATGGCCTCCCTGCCTATGTCGCTGAGGCCATCATGCATGTAATCATTATCTGCTTCACCCGTATGTGAATCGGAGAACTGACTATGGCCATTATGGGCTAAAGACATGTAACGCCCCCCGCGCTGGTAAAACTCTTCTATTCGAGATAAATCGAGGCCAACAGAGTATGCATTTTCGATGCCGATCATGGCGACTTTTTTCCCTGTAGCTTCAATGCGTCGAACATCGGCAGAGCTGTATGCGATTTCAATTTGATCTGGCGCGATCTCTTCCGCTAGTCGGTGAATTGCGTCAAATTTGTCGATGGCATTAGCGTAAGCAGCGGCATAACCTTCATCGTCTAAAGCTCCTTGTCCTGTGTAAACAATGAACCAGGCCACGTCAAGACCGCCAGCTTCCATTTTCGGAAGATTAACTTGAGTGTCTAAGTCTTGGGTGTAGTTGCGAGTCGCAGTGAAATTAGTAGTATTAATATCAGCATGAGTATCTAAAGTAATAACTCGTTCATGGATTCCTCGGGCTCTAGCAATCAGTTCTGCATCAGTTTCTGTCGCTAGAGTTAAATTACTGTTGTCGCTATCACGACACGCTACAAGAAAACATAACAATATGCTGATAATTAATAATTTTTGATTTAAATAGTGCTTCATGCGATTCGACTCTGAAAATAGAAACCAAGAGGGTTCATAAATTTATCTAGTTTTAAAATTACTATGATGGTGGGCCATTAATCCTTATGAAAGTTAGCATTTCATTTATGAGAATAATAGCACTGGCAATACTCATCTAGATATTTACTGGTCAGACCTTCGAAACGTCCTATAAACTTGGTCTTTTTCTCAAAAAGGACCGAAAAATAAGCAGAATAGTTTTACAATAGTGGTTTACATGATTTGCTATCAGAGTAGCCCCTGGACTACTATTCACCGACTTAATGTCGCCTAAAATTAGCAGTTTACGGCAGTGATGAGCGCAGGAAGAAAATATCGTCATCACCAATCCTTATTTATGCAGTGAGTAATAAAATGATTCGTCGCAGAACCCTTAGTATCTCTTCTTTCAATTTGACAAAAGCGTTGGTTTTTATGCTCAGCGTGCTTTTGATTTCGATTTCATTTTCGGACGGAGGTCGAACGCCAGTTCGTGCCAAAAATGGCATGGTTTCCAGTGCCTCTAAATTAGCTACAGAAGTTGGAGTGGAAACACTAAAGCAGGGTGGCAACGCAGTTGATGCTGCCGTGGCCACAGCTTTTGCTTTAGCGGTGACTTGGCCTTCTGCTGGAAATATTGGAGGTGGTGGTTTTTTGGTTTATCACGGTGACAACGGCCATGCGACATCCTTTGATTTTCGGGAAAAAGCCCCCATTGCTGCAACTGAAGAGATGTATCTTGGGGTAGATGGAAGAGTCGTTAATAACTCCAATCATATCGGAATACTTGCTATTGGCGTGCCGGGAACAGTTGCTGGGCTTTATAAAGCCCATCAAGAACTGGGCTCACTACCCTGGGCAGATTTAGTGGCACCAGCTGTGGCATTGGCTCGTGAAGGGATTCCGATAAACTACTCCCTTGAGACTAGCTTTGCTCGTAGCGCAAATCGGTTTAGACAGTATCCTTCTTCGGCGAAGAAATTTTTTAAGACAGACGGTTCGTTTTATGAGCTGGGCGAAACTTGGATACAACCAGACCTTGCTAATACCCTTGACCTAATTCAGAACAATGGTAAAGACGGATTCTATAAAGGTGAAAACGCAAGGAAGCTGGCGGATTTTATGGCTGCAAATGGGGGTTTGATTACCGAAGAAGATTTGGCGAGTTATGAGGCGATTGAGCGGGAGCCAATTCGCGGAAATTATCGCGGCTATGAAATTATTAGCATGCCGCCCCCGAGTTCTGGTGGCGTAGCAATGGTTGAAATGTTAAATATTTTAGAAGGCTATGATCTGGCAGCCTTGGGTCATAACTCCGCTGATTATTTACACGTTCTTACAGAGGCTATGCGCCGAGCGTATGCCGACCGCGCAGAGCATCTGGGCGATCCAGATTTTAATGAATCGATGCCATTATCAAAGCTTATGAATAAAGATTATGCAGCCACTTTGCGTGCGTCTATAGATATGGATGAGAAATCAGATAGTTCACCGGCTGAATTTGCGCAAGCCTACGAAAGTGAAGAAACAACACATTTTTCTGTGGTTGATAAAAACGGCAATATGGTAAGCATGACGTATACCTTGGAATTTGGATATGGCTCTGCGATTGTTGCTGAGGGCGGCGGCTATTTGCTAAATAACGAGTTAGGTGATTTTAATGCAGTGCCTGGTCTCACAGACAGCAGAGGAAATATTGGTACAACGCCAAATCTGGTTGCGCCAGAAAAAAGACCTCTTTCGTCAATGACCCCTACAATTGTTGCGCAAGACGGGAAACCTGTGTTTGCTACGGGTAGTCCTGGAGGAAAAACCATCATCAATACAACCATGCAAACAATTCTCAATATTATCGATCATGGTTTTAATATTGCAGAGGCGATTGAAGCTGGCCGCATTCATCATCAATGGTTGCCAGATTTCACTAGTATAGAATCTAATACGATTTCGGTGGACACCTTGCGGCTCTATGAAGCGAAAGGGCATCAAACCCGTGAACGCGGATCTCAAGGCGCAGCTATGGGTGTTTACTATGATCGCGACACTGGCTTGTTTGAAGGTGCTGCCGATTCCCGTCGTGGAGACGGAGGCGCGGTTGGATACTAATATTTTATTAAAGTGGAGCTAAAAATGAAAACAAGAGCGCTTTGCTTGTCATTCAGTCTTTCATTACTTTGCCTGACATCATCGGTGCTGGCTGCTAACGATACCGATTCTATCAGGCAAAAATTTATTGGCGATTTTGAATTAGTAAGCTATGTCGCATTTGCTGCCGACGGCAGTGGAACAGACATGAATTACATTGGTCGGCTAAGTTACGATATGTTTGACAATATGGCCGGCTTAGGGATGCCGAAAGATTTACCTGATCGTGCTGAGAATACCGATGAGAGAACTATCGGCGGGTTTGCCTATTGGGGCGGCGTTTCCTGGGATGTAGAACAGGAAACTGTTACTCATCACGTCGAAGGTTCACCTATGGTTCCAGAATGGGTTGGTGGTGATAACGTTCGCTATTATGAATTTATTACGGATGATCTGTTGTCTTTGACGGTAAAAAACAATCAGGGAAGAATAACTGGAACGTTGACCTGGCGCAGGCTTAAATAGCTTTACAACTCGCGCTCTTCAGCTCGCGCGCCTTTCAAAATATTGGCAATAGCGTAGTTGCCTGCGTGACACGCATATTCGTATAAATTCGAATCTGTTTTTGTCATTGGCATTACTCCCACAATTTTATCAGTGAAGGTTGCTAAATCCTCTATTGTCCATTCATAACTCATTGAGGTTGAACTGGTTGGCATAAAACGCTCTATCAGAATTCTATTCGCCGCGTTTCCATAACCCCGATCGCGTAAACTTAAACTACCTACTTTTTCAGTAAAGTTGCGCGTCTCAACAACTAAGACTGAGCCATCGAAATAGCCACGGGAATCACCAGACCATTGGCTAATATTTTCATCTACATGCTCGCCACCTTGCAGTGGCACGATGCGGGCATCAAAGCCCATTTCCGCTAAAATAGCGACGTGGTCACGGTTCTGAAAAATTTGAATATTATTGTTGTAAGGACCGCTATATAGGGGAGGGCCGGAATTAAAAACCATGCAGCGCTCAGAAAGGCCCCGATCTTCAGGTCCATTACGAGCAATGCCTCCATGGGTATATCTCACTGGGCGTTCACCTGGAATTTCTCGCACACCATTTTGGTCACTATGCTGAATTTTGATACTGTCCTGCAATGTTGGTATACGGCCATTAGGCGGGTAGATTATCACTGAGGTTCGGTTGTTTTCGGCTAAGCCTTCTCGTTCCATCCAAAAATAATTTACTGAGGCTACTGAGGTAGAATTCATTGATTCAAGGGCCTGCTGTGCAATTTCAGTTTCTCTTTGATCTCTATTGATTGCTGAATTTGCTCGATTTTGTGCGGCAGTTTCTAGTTCTCCTTGAGAATAAAATTCTCTATCGCCTAGCCCCTCTGGTCTCTCAAAAGGTGCATAAGTAGAAAAATTCCACACACCCTGCAGATCAGGGTGGCCAAACTCTGTTAGGCTAGGCTCATAATCCTGCGCGTAAATTGGAATTAAGAAAAAACCCGACAAGCAACAACTTACTACTAAACTACTACGCATATTGCAGACTACTTAATTAATAATTTGAATAAAATCTTCCCAAGGTGTGGGCTGGCCGTGAATTGGTACAATCGTTTCAACGTCTAGGCCGAGTCGCTGCACGTGATTATACAGTGTTAGGTTTGCTGCTGTCGCTTCACTAGGCAATATCGAATTCGGTGCGTCGAGTAGGTCAGCTTCGATCAAGATTTTTTGTTCCGGTAGATAGGCAATCAGCATTCCTTCAACATGACCCAAAGGGTGCACATAAGACATTTGCATGATGCGTTCTCCATCTGTCAGCACATAATTCTCTCTCACGACTTCATATTGGTAGCCCTCCGCCAGTTCGGTTGGTGGCCATAGACTTACCATGTCAGGGTCAAGAGTTCTTTGGGAATAATTTAGTACGTCTTTGGTATAGAAATCATAATTTTTCCAATGCGTAATAATGGTTGCACCGATGTGCATATAAGTACGTAATCCTCCTATGTGGTCATGATGCTGATGTGTATTGATCAAAAATCGAATAGGTTTATTGGGAATGTGTTCAACGATTGCATCAATAACTGCAAGATTGCGTTTTTCATTTAGTGGAGCTTCTACCACAGCAATGTAATCTTCAAATTCCACAACAACACTGTTATGAGAGCCTCCTCCATATAAGTAAATACCGTCACCGAGTGTCTCGACTTCCACATTTTCCGCAAAACTGGTATTTAGAACGCTCATTGGGACCGAAACATCACCCGGGCATTGATTCGCGACGATGTCTGCTTGTCGTCCGCCGAACGCATTGTGGCCAGCGTTGATACTTTGTGCTTGATAGTTATCATCCCATCCAGTGTGGTGGTGCCAGTTCGTAGGGAAGCGAATGCCGTTCCCAATATCGATATAATCAGCATTGGAAAATTCATGTTCATAGTTAGTATCTCCGATAACCGGATCGGGAACCCAAGTGTGTATTCGTTGTAACAGGTTTTGAGAATTGATCGTGGCATCAACTCGAAACCTGTTCATGAGAGTAATAGACACAATAGTCATTTTCTCAGGATTTACAGTTGCACCATCGCGGCCCATTTCGCCTAGTTCCCAGCGCCAGCTCGCACGTGGATTAGCCCCAGGAAGACGAGCTGCCTTCAGAAAACCATGAGGTGTTAACCACATATCGAGCTGCCAGCGCTCCGCATCGACCGAGCTTACGGCAATAGGATCGGCGTTCTGTCCATCCTGATGCCAGGCGAATTCACCATTAAGACTAAATATTTGGCGCTCCTGTTGCTGCAGAGGAGTGCCTCCATACCAACCCAGACCGTATTTCCAGGACGCGGGATTATTCCCTGGGTCGCGATCAAAAGTTTCGATCATACGCACGTTGTCCCAGTCGATTACTCGAGAATAGTTTCGAAGGGGTTCGCCTCTAGGCCAATCCACTTCGTAACCATTAAGGCGTTGCTGTCCGACCATTCCTGAATAAGCAGTTCCAGCTATTGAAATGCAGGAGAGCCTGTCTTCACCAATGGCAGCAGAAGCGGCGGCAAGTATGGGCGCTGGGTCGATATACCCAGGTTCAAATTCCTGAGCAACCAATGTGGTTGGGAGGAGTAAAGAGAGCAATGTTAACCGAGCTCGGAAATAATTCGGTGCCACGGGGCCTCCTTCGGCTTATAGTTGTTTTATTGTAGTTTTTAGGGTGTGGCTTTGAGTTAAGATTAGAGTAATTGAGCTGTAACGCTAATTCAATGTCCATCTGGCCCTAATCGGGTCCGGTGATAACTGACGAGAAGATAGATCCTTCAGCGGAAATTATCTTCGGTCAAATCTAGCTAATAAATATGTTATAAATTCAAGAACAGCCCAATATCAATGAATGTCCTTTAGAAAAGCGCGATGATTAAAAAGAACACCAACAGTGACCTAGAGCGCCGACTGCGTCGAGAACTTCGAGGCGACGTATTCTTTGATGATTTCAGCCGAGGTCGTTACAGCACTGATGCCTCAATATATCAATTAATGCCGATTGGAGTCGTCGTTCCAAAGAGTGACGATGATGTAGAGGCAGCGATTAAAATAGCTAAAGAAGAAGGCATACCGGTTCTGCCGAGAGGCAGTGGAACATCACAAAATGGTCAGGCTATTGGTGAAGCCTTGTTGCTGGACACAACGCGACATCTGAACACAGTTGTTGACTTCGATAAAGAAAACCGAACCGCCTGTGTTCAGCCGGGTTTGGTGCTTGATCACCTGAACAGATTCTTGAAACCCCATGGGCTTTTCTATCCAGTCGATGTGTCTACCGCAAATCGTGCAACACTAGGGGGAATGACTGGCAATAACAGTTGTGGAGCTCGCTCAATACGTTATGGAAATATGGTCCATAACGTTAGATCTGTTGAAGCACTTCTTGCCGATGGTAGCCGGGCCCATTTTAAAAAGCTAAATGATGATCCAAACAATGGCAATGTCAGCGCTATCTTACTCAAGCAGTTACTTACGCTAGGTGAACGTGAAGCAGAAGAGATCGTCGCACGCTTTCCAGACTTGTTAAGGCGAGTGGGTGGCTACAATATCGACGAGCTGATAAAAGATGAGCCAAATCTGGGCAGTCTTTTGGTCGGCTCGGAGGGCACATTAGGTTTCTTCCAACGTATTCACTTAAATTTACAGCCCTTGCCATCGGAGAAGGTTCTGGGCATTTGTCATTTTCCAACTTTCTATGAAGCGATGGAAAGCACGCAGCATATCGTTAAGCTTGATCCAGCGGCTGTTGAGCTGGTGGATCGCACGATGATCGATCTGGCGCGAGCGATTCCCATATTTGCGCCTACTGTTAATCGCTTTGTTGAAGGTGAGCCCGATGCCTTGTTGCTGGTTGAGTTTGCTGGCGAAGACAAAAACGAACAACTGGCAAATTTACAGAAATTGGTCGAATTGATGGGAGATCTTGGTTTTCCGAATTCTGTGGTAGAAGCAACGGACAATGAATTTCAAAATGCTGTTTGGGAAGTTCGCAAACAAGGGCTCAATATTATGATGTCAATGAAGGGAGATGGGAAACCGGTTTCCTTTATTGAAGATTGCGCTGTTGATTTGCGTGATCTTGCGGAATACACGCGTCGTTTGTCTGAAATATTTGAAAAAAATGGGACAACTGGCACATTCTATGCTCATGCCTCTGTTGGAACCCTGCATGTGCGGCCAGTGCTTAATATGAAAGAAGAGTCCGGTGCTGTTAAGATGCGCGCGATAGTCGAAGAGTGTCTGGAAATGGTGCGAGAGTACAAAGGCTCTCATTCGGGTGAGCATGGTGATGGAATTTCTCGATCAGAATTTCATGAACCGATGTTTGGCAGGCGCATGGTGCAAAATTTTGAAGAAGTGAAGCAAGCTTTCGATCCGGGCAATTTGTTCAATCCTGGCAAAATTGTAAACCCGCATAAAATGGACGATCGAGAGATTATGCGCTTCGCTCCTGGCTATGAGCCAATTAAGCTGGACACTAAACTAGATTGGTCGGAGTGGGGTGGAATAAACCGAGCCCTAGAAATGTGTAACAATAATGGGGCTTGTCGCAAGTCTCACGTAGGGACGATGTGCCCATCCTATCGTGTAACCAAAGATGAACAACACCTAACTCGAGGGCGCGCCAATTCATTACGTCTGGCAATAACTGGGCAGTTGGGTCCAGATGCATTTAGCTCAGAAGCCATGTACGAAACCATGGATCTCTGTGTCAGCTGCAAGGGTTGCAAACGGGAATGCCCGACGGGTATTGATATGGCGCGAATGAAGATAGAGTTTCTCGATCAATATCATCAGCGCCATGGAACAAAAATGCGGGAAAAGCTATTTGCTTACCTTCCACGCTATGCTCCGAAAATCAAATCCTTGCATTTTCTACTAAATCTTCGGGATCAGATCCCTGGGTTAGCCAAAATCTCAGAATGGGTGTTCGGCCTTAGCAGCAAAAGGCAGCTGCCCAAATGGCGCAGAGATCATTTTCAATACTCTGCAGAAGGCCGGGTAGGCGCGGACAATAAAAAGGAAGTTGTGCTGTTGGTAGATACTTTCAACGGCTGCTTTGAAACTGAAAACGCCAGCGCAGCTTTAGCCGTACTCAATGCTGCTGGATATAATGTGCATTGCCCGCGCCCTCTTGATGGAGGCAGACCACTTTGTTGCGGTCGAACTTTTATCAGCAACGGCCTAATAGACGAGGCAAAGATAGAAGTATGCAGAACTATGGAAGCCCTTAAGCCTTTTGTTCAAAGGGGTATACCAATAGTGGGTTTAGAACCTTCCTGCTTATTGACATTAAGGGATGAATATTTAGTGCTGTTCCCGGGGGAAGCAAGTAAAAGTCTCGCAGACAATAGTTTTATGCTGGAAGAGTTTCTGGCGGCAGAGCATGACGCGGACCAGCTCAAATTAAATTTACAAGCTCTGCCAACCAAGCAAGCATTATTACATGGGCATTGTCATCAAAAGGCTTTTGCAGCACTCTCCCCGGTGCAAAAAATACTGGGTCTGATTCCTGGGCTCGAAGTAAAGACAATCGATTCCAGCTGTTGTGGAATGGCTGGTTCTTTTGGCTATGAAAAAGAGCACTATGAGACCTCGATGGCCATGGGCTCGCTAAGCCTGTTTCCTTCGATCGAAGCAGCGCAAGATGATGTTCTAATTGTTGCGGACGGGACTAGCTGTAGGGGACAGATTGAACACGGGACAGGGCGCCAAGCGCTGCATGTGGCGCGAGTATTGCAAATGGCCTTGCCCTCTTGATAAGTGCCGACATTTTGAACCATTGCATTCGCGCCATATTTAAAGCCTGTTTGTTGTAAAAACTTATACTAGAAACAAATAGATAGCTTCTTCTGCTGCTTATTATTTCTTGCCAAAAATAGGTTCGAAAGGTATCTTTTGCTTCATAAAGATAATTCCTCAGATCCTTATTTTCAGGATCCCCGCGAGGTTAAGATGCGAGTGAAGCTTTTTACGAAGCATGTATCAAACCGAGTAATGCTGTTCGCTTTGTTAGCGGCTACCGGTGCCCTACCTTTGAGTGCTCAGGCTCAATCTGACGCTGAATTTTTTTCCCATGAAATTCGCCCGATCATGGAGCGTACATGTTGGAATTGTCATGGCGATGCAGTTAAAAGCTCAGGGCTTGACCTGAGTACCCGTGATGCAGCCCTCGAAGGTGGTAATAGAGGCCCAGCCATCGTTCCTGGAAATGCTGAAGCCAGTCGCCTATTTCGCCAATTAGCTGGTTTGGAAGGACCAACCATGCCTTTGGGTGTGCCACTAGCTGAAGATGAAGTCGAAAAATTTCGCGTCTGGATTAATAACGGTGCAGTTTGGGATGCGGGTCCAGCGACAACGGTGGTGGGCAATGATTTCTCTGCTTTTGCTACTGACGTACCGGCGTCAGCTCGCTCCTATTGGGCATTTCAATTACCTGAAAAACCAACACTGCCAGTAATAGATTCTTTTGATCATCCCATCGACCGGTTTCTTGAGAAGGAGCGACAGGAAGATGCAATAACCGCGGCTCCTCAAGCGGACAAACTTACGCTACTGCGACGTGCTTACCTTGATCTCACTGGATTACCGCCAACGCTGGACGAATCCGAAGCATTTTTGGCAGATACTGCGCCAGGTTCTTGGGAACGGGTAATCGATCAGTTGCTGGCGTCCTCTCACTATGGTGAACGCTGGGGACGCCATTGGCTTGATGTGGCGCGCTATGCAGATTCCGACGGCTATGAACAAGACGTAGACCGCAAGAACGCATGGCGCTATCGAGATTATATTGTAAATGCTTTTAATTCTGACAAACCCTATGACGAGTTTATTACAGAACAGATTGCCGGTGATGAATTGGATGAGACTACCCATGAAAGCCGTATTGCTACTGGGTTTTTACGCGCCGGACCACGGGTTAATTTCCGTGAGAAAGATAACCCGGAACGGCGTTGGGATTACCTAGATGACGTAATAGCTACTTTAGGCCGCGGCGTATTGGGCATGACTATCCAGTGCGCGCGTTGTCACGATCACAAGTTCGATCCTATTTTGCAGAAAGACTACTACAGTATGGCTGCATCGATTTACGGCTATATTGAAACAGACTGGCCAATGTTGCCTGACGATCAGGCGCAAGAGTATTTGACTCAGACTGCGGAATACGATGATCGAGTTTCCGTAATTCGCGAACAAATTCGTGAAATAGAGCAGCCTTATTTAACCGAATTGAAAATTGAACGCATTCGTAATGAATTTCCGGAAGATATTCTAGAAGCTGTATTAACCCCAGAAGACGAACGTAGTGACGGGCAAAAGCTACTTTCCGCCCAGGTGTTAACGTTAGGAGTTCCCAGGGGTCAGGTTAATGCGTCAATGTCTGAAGAAGACAAGGCGCGCAGAGAAATTCTGCGCCAGCGTATTGAAGAGGTTGAAACCCAACGTCCAGATGAACCGCCAATGATTGAAGTAGTTACGGACGGTGATTTCCGCTATACGCCTGATCGGGCAGGAGATAATGTATTAGGCTGTCCTGAGTGTCGCATCAAGATGGATGTTCCCGGTAGTTTTATTCATGACGGCGAAGGTTCTTATGAGGTGCCACCTGCTCCCTTTTTAATTCGTGGAGACCCTTTTAGCGAAGGCCCCGAGATGCAACCTGACTTTCTCACGGTTGCGAAATATGGAAATCCACCAACTGAGATTCCGCGGGCTAATGGTCGGACATCAGGCAGGCGATTAGCCTTAGCACAGTGGATTACCTCTGAAGAAAACCCTCTGACTGCGCGGGTTTGGGTAAATCGTGTATGGCATCATCATTTTGGTCGTGGCATCGTTACAAGCCTTGATAATTTTGGAGTAGTTGGTGAACGGCCAACCCATCCCGAACTATTAGATTGGTTGGCCGTGGAGTTCATGGAGAATGGGTGGAGCACTAAAGAACTTCATCGCACGATTATGACCTCAGAAGCCTATAAGATGAGTTCTGTTTTTGAGAATGAACAGAACAGTTTGGCAGATCTTGAAAATCATTTGCTTTGGAAGTACCGACCGCAAAGACTTGAGGCTGAAGCGATTCGCGATGTAATGATGGCCTCTAGTGGCGGTATCGACTTGAGTGTGGGTGGCAAACCTGTCTTTCCCTACATTCCCCAGGAAATACTTGATACCGCGGTGCTTTTTGGTCGCTGGGATAATCAGGTAGATGGACCTGAAGTTTGGCGTCGCAGCCTGTATGTTTATCGTCGACGTACTTTAAGCTTCCCGTTTTTTGAGACTTTTGATTTGCCAGATCAAAACCAAACGATCAATGCCCGGAATACTTCGACTGTTGCGCCGCAGGCACTCACGTTGATGAATAACCCATTTGTACTGAATCAGGCGGAACTGTTTTCTGACAAGATTACAGAAAATGTGCCTTATGATATCGATCAGCAAGTCGAAATGGTTTACCGAACCGCTCTTACCCGGCCACCCACAGAAGAAGAAGCGAAGGTTGGCCGTCAACTGGTAGAATTAGGGTCCTTGGATGATCTCACTCATGTTGTATTTAATCTGAGTGAATTTTTGTACAGGAGATAATGAAGCATGACTGATAAACCTAAGAAAAAAATATGGTCACGCCGAGATTTTCTCATGCAGTCCGGCGGCGGTATGGCCGGTTTGGCCCTTGCATCTCTGTTGAATGATGACAAAGCATTTGCCCAGGATGCTGCTTTAGGTAGTGATCAATGCAGTGCTGTTTTCCCTGGAGCGTTCGAGCCTAAACCACCCCATTTCAAGCCGCGAGCCAAGAGCGTAATTTCACTCTTCATGAGTGGGGGGCCCAGTCAGGTTGATACGTTTGATTACAAACCGGCACTCACGAAGTATGCGGGCGTGCCTCTTGAAGACTTAATAGGTGAAAAGTTTGCCGTAAGGCAGGGCATGCCAGGACCGCTTATGCCTAGCCCATTTGAGTTTAAGCAGCATGGTGAAAGTGGAATGTGGGTATCGGAACTCTTCCCGCACCTTGCCAAGCAAGCCGATGACATAGCATTTATTAAATCCCTCTATGGACGTTCCAATGATCACATTCAGTCTACCTATGAAATGCAGACTGGCCAGATTCGAGTTGGATTTCCAAGTGTTGGCTGCTGGGTGACTTATGGCCTCGGGTCAGAGAGCTCAAGCTTGCCAGGGTTTGTTGTGATGAACGATTATCGGGGGGGACCTCTTGGTGGTCCGGCCGACTGGGGTTCTGGTTTCATGCCTGCGAGCTATCAGGGCACCTTGTTTCGTTCATCAGGAGATCCGATTGTTGACCTGGAGGCACCGGGGACCTTGACCAATGAACAGCAAAGAGCACGCCTTGAAGTATTAGCGAAGCTTAATCAAATGGATATGGAAAAATATCCAGGCAACTCTGAATTGGCTGCTCGAATTTCGTCTTATGAGCTGGCTTACAGGATGCAAGGGTGTGCTCCAGAGGCAATCGATATTCGTTCGGAGTCTGATGCGACTAAAAAACTTTATGGCCTTGATGAATCGATTACTGAGCCCTTCGGTAAGCAGTGCCTAATGGCGCGTCGACTGGTCGAAAGGGGAGTGCGCTTCGTCCAGTTGTTCATGGGTGGTGTTGGAGTTCAAAACACAGACACGTGGGATGCTCATTCCAACCTGGTCGAGAATCATACACTTCACGCGAAAGAATCAGATAAACCGATAGCGGGTTTGATCCTGGATCTTAAGGCCCGGGGTCTGCTTGATGACACGTTAATACTCTGGCATGGAGAATTTGGACGCATGCCAATATCTCAGCGGGGAATTGGTCGCGATCACAATCCAGGCACACAGACGGCACTGATGATTGGCGCTGGAATTCAAGGTGGCCAACAGATAGGCGCTTCGGATGAGTGGGGTTATAAGGCGTTTGACCAGCCGATTTCGGCGCACGATATGCACGCGACAATTCTACACCTGCTAGGTTTAGATCATGAAAAGCTAACCTATCGTTACAGTGGGCGTGATTACCGTCTGTCAGATATTTCAGGCAAGCCGATTCCACAAATTATCGCGTAAATAATTAATAACCATACGTGAGCATTCTTTAAGTAGGGGTAGAAGTTGGGGCAAACCCATCTCTACCCTTTTTCGTTTTCAGTTAGTAGACGTAACATAGGCTCAATATGCTAGGCAAAGTTTTTCTTAAAAATTCAGCAACGATGTCGATCGTCAAGCTCTCCATTTTTTTAGCACTCTTTAATTCTTCAGTTTCCCTGGGTCAGGAAAACGTTAGTTACTCTGAAGAACAATCGACGACTGGTCAGCAAATCTATGAGCAACGTTGTGCATCTTGTCATGGTTTTAATCTGGAAGGGTTCGAACTGGCGCCTAGTTTGAGTGGCAATTTTTTTGCTCGCCGGTGGGGGGCTGGCCCGGCAGATAATCTGGCCAGGAATGTGCAGCGGATGCCACCTAACGAGGCTGGACTTTCCGAAGAGCAGGTTGCCAGTGTTTTGGCCTATATCCTGAGCCGCAACGGAGTGGAGTCGGGAGCAAATCTGTTACCAACTAACCTTGAGCAACTTGCCAGCCTGACAATTCCTGCTCAGCCGCTGGTCGATCAGCGTTTTACTCCGCGGAGCCCCAGTTTTTCAACAAATGGTCCAGTCCTTCCTGTCAGTCGACTCGATGACCTGACTCCCGTTACGAACGACTTACTTCTTGACCCTCCTGCCGATGACTGGCTAGTTTGGCGCCGCACGCATTCGAATCTGGGACATAGCCCGCTTACCGAAATTAATAAAGGCAACGTAGATGACTTGAGGCTCTCTTGGACCTGGTCACTCCCGCCAGGGGCAAACATGATGACGCCAATCGTCCATGACGGTGTAATGTTCGCACTAAGTTCGGGGGATGTCGTTCAGGCGATTGATGCGACTACCGGTGATTTGCTGTGGGCCTATCAGCATGAACTTGAAGGAGAAAATCCATCGGAGTCTAAAAAAGGAGTAGCCATCTGGGAAGATAAAATCATTGTGGGTACCTCCGATGTTAAACTCATCGCACTTGAGGCCAAAACAGGAAGACTGGCCTGGGAGCATAAAATAGATACGAATGGTGAACTTGACCATCGTTTTAAGTCGGCTCCGATGATAATAAACGACAAGGCAATATTCGGGCTGGTAGGACAGATGGCTGTGGCTGGTGGAAATTTTATCGTGGCCATCGATCTGAATTCAGGAGAGGAAGCCTGGCGTTTCTATACAATCGCGCGCCCCGATGAGCTTTACGGAAATAGCTGGAATGGCTTAAGTCTTGAAGAGAGGACTGGTGGGTCAGTTTGGACGCCAGGAAGTTATGACCCAGATACCAACCTGGTTTATTTTGGGCCTGCGCCGACTTATGACACGGTAACAATGAGAGAGTTTAGAAACGTGCCAGGTACAACATCTGATGCACTATACACTAATTCTACTATTGCTCTTAACGCTGACACCGGTGAACTGGCGTGGCACTTTCAGCATGTTAAAAATGATCTGCTTGATCTGGACTGGGCGTTTGAGCGGCAAATAATGGAACTGCCTGTCAATGGGGAAATGCGCAAGGCAGTGGTCACGGGAGGCAAGGCCGCAATCTTCGAGGCGATGGATGCGGTGACGGGTGAGTATCTGTTCTCGATTGACCTTGATATGCAAAATGTTTTCAGCGAGATCGATCCGCGCACCGGTGACAAGACAATGTTTCCAGACGCTGTGTTGCAGCCAGGGGAGGAAACTCCGGGTCTTGCCAAGAATGGCGTCTGTCCCGATGCCCTTGGCGCTCGAAACATGCAAACCACCTCCTATAATCCGGACACCAGGATTCTCTACGTGCCAATGCAGGATACCTGCATAAATAATCTCACAAACCGGCGATGGCAAAAATATCCTAATCCTGAGCAAGATGGCTTATGGGGATTGGTCAAGGCGGTAAATCTAGAGACGCGCGAAGTAGAGTGGACGACTAGGCAGTTCGCGCCACCAGCGAGTGGTCACCTTACTACTGATACAGGTTTGCTCTTTAGGGGTACGATTGATCGCTTATTTCAGGCAGTCGACCAGGAAGATGGAGAGATCCTGTGGCAGCAACGGCTGGATAATGCGCCAACGTCCTATCCAATTACCTATAGGGTCGAGGGGAAGCAGTACGTTGCCGTTGCTACAAATTCGGGTAGTTACTTCGCTAATGGTATGGAAAGGACAACAGGCATAACTAACTCTCCAACCGGTGCATCATTATGGGTTTTCGCTTTGCCTTAATTTTAGAAGTTGCCGGTACAATTTGAAATTATTAGGGCGCTAGAATACTTCCTTATTTAAATGACAACTGGCGCTATTGATAGCGAATGGGTGCGGTAGTGATTCTTACACGAGATTCCATGTAGGTAATGGAGTCGCCATCTATATTACTAAACCAGTGCGGCGTACCCGGCTGGAGAACAAGGATGTCACCTTCTTTAACTTCTCTGGCCAAGCCGCCCTCGATACCATGAAGAGTTCTCATTAAATCATCACTAGTTTGTTCCGCAAGTGGTGTGATGAGAAGGCCTCCAGTAACCAGTGTCCCGCTGCCTTCGAGGATACGATAAATTTCAACGCTGTGTGGATGCATTACCGAATACTGTGGGACTCCACTCATACGGCGCCGAACTGATATGCCAGGAGAAATGGTGACCGATACGCCGGCAGCCGAGGTAGAGTTCCGCGCAGCTTCATCCAGCTCGGCAATTATCTCGGGTCCCGGTTTAAATAGAGCGGGAGGTGCACCTGATTCTTGTGCGGTGCTCAGAAAACTGAGAAGGGCTATTACAAGCCCTGTGATAAGCTTTCCTTTCATTTGGAATCCTAGGCTCGAGCGTTAACCATAAGAAAGACGAGCATCCCGGTCTCGAGAGCATCAGAAAAACCGGGTATAAAAAGAATGCTCAGTACTGTCAATACGCCAAGCACTCCACAAAGTTTAAGATATTTTTTATTGTCCATAGTTAGCTCCGGGCGTTAGTAACTAAGAATGTAAGCATTCTGGATTCTATAGTGTCAGAAAGTCCTGGCACAAAAAGAAGACTTAAAACTGTCAAAACAGTGATTGAGGCACAAAGCAGTACATAATTTTTAGCTGTCATTTTGTTACTCCTAGTTGAGCTCTCGTGGGACAAGTTCAAATACCCAGGAGAGGCCGTCTTCAATGCCAGCTCTTGTTGCTGCGATGGCTTCAGGTGTTGCGGTAGGCGCTCCACCATATTTTGTAATGAGTTTTGCAGCTACACCATTGAGCACATCACCTTCTGTGATTCGAACGAGCGTGCGTGGGTAACGAATATTATTTACACGTAGAACGCCCTCATTGTTGCCCTGATCTGCCTCAAAGGCCCATTCTTTCCAAAGTCTGCCTAGCATTGTGGTCATGTAACCCGAGATAATAAAAAGTCTATTCTCGCTCTCAAGCACATAGATAAGGCGAGATGCCATTGGGTTGTTTAGCTGAAGATCTACAGTTTCAATGTCATCAGTAAAGCTCCAGTCCGGTTCGGGGCCAGTATGCAACTGGCCACTGGTCATTTCACCTCCGGGGAAGAGTATAGAAGGGCCATCCGCGTTACGATTTTCGAATCGCATCGTCGCCATCGCAAGTGCGGGGATTAATATCAGGACCCCCAGGATTTGCAGTATTATTTTTTTCATACTTTCGCACCTTAATTATTAATCAGCTTTATTTCTTATTAATTTTCTGGAGTATTTGTTTCCATCTCTCGTGCTTCTTCTACTCGTGCACCGCGCAAAATATAAGTCATGGCATAATTGCCTTCATGACATGCATATTCGTATTGCCTGTAGTCAGGTAATCTGGGTAGAGGTCTGACAGCAGTCCAGGGTCGGGTGTAGACTGTTGGATCCTCGACTGTGAAGGAGTAGTCGATCATGTCTTCACCGACCCGTCTGAACCTTTCTACAGCTATGGTATTTTTTGAGGAAGGGAAACGGTGCCTCGTCTTTTCACTAAAATTTGCTGTGCGAACAACAAGAGTATCGCCATCCCAATAACCTCGGGAATCTCCATTCCATTGGCGGATATTGCCATGAAGTTGCGGACGACCATCGATAGGAATGATCCTAACATCGTGAATCATTTCTACGTGGATCGCCACGAAGTCTTCATTTTGGACTATGTGGTATGAATTGTTATAACCAGAAGAAACAGGGGGCACGCCGTGGTAGGTTATGCACCGATCCCAGTTTGTTCGATCCAGCCAAGAATCAGCAGGATGGTCGCGTAAATATGCTGCTTGTTCCCTTTGTTTTGCGATCGTTGTTTCAGAGACGGGTAAGCGTCCATCAGGCGGATCTACAATAAGCGAGGTCCGCAGGTCCGCTGATATTTCTCCGCGATCAAACCACTGATAGTTATAGCTGCCGACATCCCCAGGGCGATCGGCTACGTCTTGTTGTGTGTTTTCGAATATCGTTGCAGCTTCTTCCGGTGTGTAGAATTCTTTTTCCCCTAACCGGCCAGGTCGTTGAAGGGGAGTCAAACTCGCATAGGACCACATACCGGAAATATCCGGATCACCCCAAGGAGTCTGCTTACTGTAATTATTGTCTGATTGGGCAATTAATGAAGTGCTGGCTAGAAGTAACCACACCACGGAGCCCAGTACTGCGACGAATTTGATTCTCATTAGTATTCTCCGTCACGCTGAAGTTGCACCAAGAATACCATAGTAAATAGTACGTTAAGAAGGCAGTTCATTATCAGGGTATAAACTGAAGAAGCTATTCATTAACTTCGACCCGCACATAAGCATTAGTCCAGCAACAGTGAAACTCAAAACCATAGGTTGGATCTCGTGGTCGCTCGGTATCATTAATTGCCTGGACGCGCAGCATATACTCGCCTGCCTGCTCGAATGTTGCTGTTGTTTCAATTATTCCTGCAGCACTGTCTATGCGAGACTCAGCAGCACTGAATTCGACCGCATTAGTGCCCTGGTGCAATGTCCAGTTAATCCAGGTCCCCGGCGCGGAGTGACTAATTCGAGCAATGAGGTTTATTGGTTCGCCAACTTTTGCTTGCCATGGTCCCTCAAACAGACCTCGGCGGCCGCGAAAATTTGGGGGATTATCATTAATGCTGAGATAAGGAGCCGATGTGTTTCGACCAGAAGTTTCTTCCTCGTCAAGAATATAGGAAGGAATTAAAGTACCGGGAACAGATAACATCCTACCTTGGGTTTCTATGTTCCAAATCACATCCGCCATGCCAAAGTCTTCCGGCACTGTAACGGAAAATGCGCACCAGTAGCGCCGAAATTCAGGCGTTAGTTCAGGGGTGGGTCGTGTGTCGAAATGGGTCGGTTGCAGGCCATCGTAGACTTCGGGTTCTATAAAATTCTGTTGGCCCAGAGGCACATCGATTTGTTCTTCAGAATTCATATTGTAGTAACCAAAGCACATGGTCGACGTGCCATCTTCATTTGGAAACCAACCATCAAACAAGGGAATTACATGCTGGCCTTGCGAGCGCAAGGGCGCTTCACTCAGAGGGTTAAATACATCGGCAGTTTGAGAAGAAACAGCTGAAATGTTGCTTACCAGAAAGGAAAGCAGTACTGCCTGAATCCTCTTGCTCTTAACGACTACCACTTATTATTCGCCGTTAGCTGCAGTTAACCTGGCGTTGCGTTCGTCAGTTAAGCGGTCGAATTGATCTTCAGAAAGGTAAGTAATGCCTAGCCAAAGATGAGACATCTCATCGACACCACGTTGCCCAAACACAACCCATTGGCGTGGGTCTGGATTGTTCGGATTATCTGCTGTGTTATCCCAGGTTGATGTAATCATTAACATTGTTCCTTGGGGCAACAAAGGTGCGGCATCTTCAGCGAATTCATAATTGATCTGCCAGGAATGGTCATACTTATCTACTCTAGCTAACATCTTGCGGCTGCCATCAGGGTAGATAGCTTGTAGAGATTGAGCCCGACCACGCATATGCATGTGGGGACGGAAGCTGGTTATAAGAGCTGGCTTTTCAAGTACGCGCACGCCCTGTAATGATTTTACTGAATCTGGTGGCAGCACAAGATCGTTTGCCCACAATCCTCCTGGGCCAGAATCAGCTGCAAAGAATTGCTCACCTCTGGTCTCAAACTCTGGCTTATAGCCTTTGGGGTAAAGCCATACAGCAGCTTCTGCTTGTTCATTAGGTACTATTTCGTTAATGGGAAAGTAGTGAAGATTCCAATTTATGGATCCGCTAGGGTAAATCAGCATCCCCGTACCTTCAGGGAATTGATCCCCGCCTTTTCCAACCCCTTGCCTGCCTACTGGGCCGGAAGCACGATTCCCATTGTCATCGAAGGATCTTAATTGAGCATGGCCATGATGCAGAACTTTGACACCCAGTGGATAAGATCCTTTCAGCTCAGTCGCTCTTACATAGCGTGGCTCGTCAATTACACCTTCGAAGGAGGTATTGCGCACCCACCATTGATCTTGCGCATTTGCAGTAACAGTGTAGGGCGGAGACTTAACTACAAAATCTGGCACGCCTAGCGTGGAAGATAATTGCCATTGTCCTGCATCAGGAAGGTTTGGTTGGGGTGGCGTCAGAGCAGGATCGCCTTGCGGTGCGCCATTCTGAGCCCAGGCGATTACTTTAGCAATTTGCTCAGCGTTAAGTGATGCATCGTTCTTATAGGCTCGGATACCGACCGTCTGGTCTAAATGCCACGGTGGCATTTCCCGACGCTCCACTTTGTAGCTAATTAATGGTGCCCAAGGCCGAACTTCTTCATAGCTAAGGAGTGACATAGGCCCAATCCCATCAGGATTATGGCAGCTAGAGCATTTGTCAAACAGGATGGCAGCAATATCTTCTGAATAAGTAATCGCTCGCTCATCGGCGAGGGCCACAGTGTTGGAAAGTGCCAGAAGGACGAGGCTACTGAGAAGATTTTTTCCAGTAATTAAGTTTTTCATTATGATCTGCTCTCCGTAGAGTTGATGTGCAGGCAATTATTTCAAAACTACCGAATTTTAATCGATTGAAATAGCTTATATCAGACGCCTAGAATAGGTATGCGAAGCTGGAAAGTCCACCGGGAAACGGTATTTATGCGCCGAGTCTACCGGGTTTGATGATAGAAAACAGTGATTCTTTAACGCACCTTCCTTTACTCTAAAAACCTATACCACTCCCGAGATAACGTGATACGCTTTCCATCAATGAAAATAGTAACGCTAAAAATCCTTCTAGCCCTTCCCCTAGTCTTTAGCGCTAGCTTTAGTCTAGCGGCTGAACGTGAATCTATCGTGGTTGCTAACCTGGGTCCGCAGATTGGCGAGCAAGTGCCTAATTTCGAGCTGCCTGATCAGTTTGGGCAAATGCAGAACCTTGATTCCATAAAAGGCCCGAACGGAACGATGCTATTGTTCCATCGTTCGGCTGATTGGTGACCCTACTGTAAAGCGCAACTCGTGGAGTTGCAGGATCAGCTAGATGCGCTGCAGTCGCAGGGTATTGGAGTGGCTGCCATTAGTTACGATTCCGTTGAAGTGCTTGCAGACTTTGCTGAGCGTCGGGGAATTACTTATCCGATCCTGGCCGATGATGACTCTGCTGTTATCACAGAATTTGGTATTTTGAATACGGTAGCTGCAGAAGGGGTCGGTGAAAATGCTGACGATCCTGATGTACAGGCAGACGTTGCAAAATATGTTTCTGCTTTTGGTGCAAACCAGATGATAGTAGGCACACCGTACCCTGGTACTTTTATGCTTAATAACCGAGGCGAAGTAACTTCTCGATTTTTCGAAGAATTTTATCGGGAGCGCAACACGACCTCCAATATTATGCTGAAGGTAGGTGCGGGTCTTTCACCGATAGCTGCTGTTGAAGGTGAAACTGCTCATTTAAAGTTCACTGCTTATCCATCAAATTCAACTGTTACTGTTGGAACGCGCTTCTCTCTAGCGCTTGAAGTAGAGCCTGGTCCCAATATGCATGTCTATGCGCCGGGGGCTGAAGAAAAGGGTTATCGAGTGATCGGATTTAACCTTGAACCTTCTGAGTTGGCTAGATTTGAACCGGTTGAATTTCCAGACTCTGAAATTTATTACTTCGAGCCTCTTGACGAGCATGTGCCGGTTTATCAGCAACCGTTTACAATTCTGCAAGAAGTGGTCATGAGTGGAGATGCAGAGGTCGAAGGAATCATGGCAGAACTCGATGCACTGACCTTGACAGGAACTTTAGAGTATCAAGCTTGCGATGATGCAATTTGTTTCTTGCCACAATCGATTCCAGTGTCGTTTACTCTCGACCTGGATAACCCCGACCGACAGCGCGCTAATCGTTAGTCCGTTTTCCTAAATATTTCTTGGCATTACTTTTTTATCTTAGTTCATACTTTCTCTGCGTGATTAAAAATTCATGCATAGGCAGTATTTTGCGATAGGAATTTATTTTTAAAATTTATATTCTGACGGACATTGCTTCTTGTACCGTCTATTCGAACTATTTTACTAGTCCTTCAAAATACTTTCACTTTAGTCATTATTTTAGTGTTAACCTTGCGCACCCCCGTGGACGACCAACCCTAAACTGTTTAACTCTCAATGGCTTTATTCTTGAAAGTTGGAAAGCTGTTTGCGTTTTACAATTACATCATCGAGTGGAGATGCCCATGAAAGATCTAACCCAGGGCTCAACAACAAAACATATTATTACGATGGCTATACCGATAGCTGCCGGAATGATTTTTCAAATGCTGTATTTACTGGTAGATCTTTATTTTGTTGCGGCCCTTGGTGAACAGTCTATGGCAGGTGTTGGAACGGCAGGTACTCTGCTATTTATGATTATGGCAATCACCCAAGTGTTAGGTGTTAGTGCCGTTGCGCTAATTTCGCAAGCAGTAGGTCGCAAGGAAAAAGACAAAGCTAATTTAGTTTTTAATCAGTCATTCATTTTGTCCTTAATTTTTGGAGTAGTCACACTCTTGTTTGGATATTTGCTGGCAGGAGTCTATTTATCCAGTATCACCAATGATCCAGGCGTTCTTAATGAAGGGATAATTTTCCTCTATTACTTTCTTCCTGGGATGGCTTTACAGTTTCCCATGACAGCCATGGGCGCGTCGCTAAGAGCGACCGGTATCGTCACACCGACAATGGTTGTGCAGATCTTTACAGTAGTACTAAATACAATACTTGCACCAATTTTGATTGCGGGCTGGGGACCCGGTCCGGCGCTGGGCGTTATGGGAGCAGCACTAGCGAGCACAATCTCAATTCTTGTTGGTTTGGCTCTAATTACTGCCTATTTCCTGAAGCTTGAGAATTATGTTGAGTTCAATTCTGCACAATGGAAGCCGCGCTTTGATGTCTGGTGGAAAATGCTGGACATCGGTATGCCTGCCGGCGGCGAGATGTTGTTGATGTTCGTCTACTTCTCGATCGTCTATTGGTTGATTCAGGATTTTGGTGCGACAGCACAGGCGGGTTTCAGTATCGGGGGGCGTATTATGCAATCTATTTTTATGCCTACGATGGCGATTGCCTTTGCAGTAGGTCCCATTGTTGGCCAAAACTTTGGGGCAGGGCTGCATGATAGGGTTCGAGAGTCTTGCTACCGCGGGATGTTTCTTTGTTCAATAGTAATGGTTGCCACAACTGTACTCATGCAATGGCAGCCGGAAGTGTTAGTAGCGATATTTACGGACGACCCAGAAGTAATGGCGATAAGCGCAACGTTCCTGCAGTTAATTGCCTGGAATTTTGTTGCTCAGGGTATCGTTTTTACTGCATCAGGTGTATTTCAGGGCTTAGGTAATACGCGTCCAGCTATGCTTAGTTCTGGAATTCGATTGTTGGTCTTTGTGCCAATCGCTGTGTATATAAAATATCAACCGGAGTTTGCAATCAATCAGGTTTGGTACATTTCCATTTTGGCTGTGACTGTGCAAGGACTGGCGAGCTATTTTCTGGTTCGAAGGGAATTTAAGTTAAAACTTACGAGTGAAACCAGCGCAACAGCAGCTGCTTGAGGGCCCAGTTACGGTTCCAATTCCCACTCATCTGATTGATACTTAACTGATAATGATTCCTTGCTTGGAGAGATAGTAGTGAATATTCGATTAGTAGGTCTTTCAATACTGTCAATTTTTATTATCGTGCCTTTGAGCAAGTTAGCTGCGCAAGAGCCGTTTGATCAGAACTTCTCACCTGATATAACAGCACCAGATGGATTCAGAAGTAACCGTACCTCTTATTCTGCGATCATGGACGTACTTGAACCTCCGGTAACCGAAGTAACGGAAGAACAACTGCGGCGACTCAGGGATGTACCACTGGAAGTCATTTTCGGTGCTATCGGTGATTATCGCCTGAACTACGCCACTGGCTTTGAGAATACTCAACCAGGCAAGCGTCTGGTGGGTAGAGCCTTGACGATGCGCTTTCTTCCGCCGCGCCCTGACTTAACAGAAGCGGCTCTCACGCTGGCTAAAGAAGGAAACTGGGATAGGCGCTACTATGCACGAGCAGCTGAAGAGGCTAGCCCTGGCGATGTCGTTGTAGCAGAACTAGGTGGTAGTGACGGTCATAATTTATTCGGTGATATGGGGGCAACGGGCATTCAAATGCGAGGCGCTGCCGGAGTCATTATCGATGGGGGCATGCGAGACTATACCGGTTTGCGTGATGAACGTTTCGAAGATTTTCCAGTATTTTATAAGTTTTCCGATCCTCACACGACTTCCTGGCTAGGAGTTGAATACGACACACCAGTACGCATTGGAGGTGTTACGGTTCTTCCCGGGGACATTGTAGTTGGGGACACTGGCGGCGTTTTCTTTTTCCCGTCGTCGTTAGTGGAAAGGGTCTTAGAATATGCGGACGAAACTGCAGCTAGAGAACAGTTTCAATTGCAGCTATTAGAGGACAAGGAGCACCGCTTTCGCGACATTTATCCCTTGTCCCCTGAGCTCCAAGCAGAATTTGAACGGCTCAGAAATTAGCGACTGTTACTAGTCGCTAGCTGGGTTGCCGTCTGCATCGAGGATTTCCACTTCAGCGATGCCTAATGCTTCGATTTCTGCTTCTACCTTGTTTCGATCGCCAACAATGAGCCAGACCATATTTTCTGGCCGAACTACTTCCCGCGCGGCCTCCGCAATATCTTCAATATTCAAGGAGCGCACTCGATTCGCATAACGATCGAAATAATCGTCCTCATATCCGAAGCGGACAATTTCACGCAACGACCCTGACACTGCATTATTAGTTTCCCAGCGCCCGGCCAGACGCAGCGATTGAGAAGCTTGTGCTTTTTCTACTTCTTCTCGAGTCGGCGGGCTATCATCGATAAGCCCCCGCAATTCATTGATTACTTCTTGCATAGAATCGGCGGTTCTATCCGTTTGTACCGGCGCTTGAACGAAGAAAGGTCTCTGGCTATTAGTTGGAATCATTATGGTTCTAGAGCCATAAGACCATCCTTTATCTTCTCTCAGATTCATATTGATGCGAGAAGTAAAAGAACCACCTAAAATATTATTCATTGTCCCGATCGCAATTTCTGTTTCATCTCTTACCGATGGCGCCACGTGTCCCGCATAAATCACAGATTGCAGAGAATCAGGTCGGTCAATAATATAAATTTTTGAATTCTGCTGTTGCGCGACATCTGGAATATTTTTAAGAGGAACTTCTCCAGCCGACCAATTAACAAATTTCTCTTCGAGCATCGGTATTAATGTGGAGAGTGAAGTATCGCCGACAACGATAAGCGTAGCATTATTTGGCTTAAACCAGGACCTCACAAAATCAACGAGGTCAGAGCGATCCAAGCCGTTAACCGATTCTAGTGTGCCTGTTCCAGTTAAACCTTGACCATAAGCATGATCTTCGCCATAGATTAACTTAGGAAATACCCGTTGCGCCATTTGAATTGGTGTTGTCTGTTCTCTTTGAATACGAGCGAGCTGTTCTTGTTTTAGTCGGTCCAATTCTGCTTGAGGGAAGGATGGGTTTAATATGACATCCGAAAATAATTCCAATGAGGGTTCAAGGTTCTCGGCGAGCGCATTTAGCGAAACACTAGAAGTGTCCAAGTTAGATCCGGTGCTGAGTATGGCGCCTAACATTTCTAGTTCTGAACTTATCTCTAAGGAAGACCTTGTCGAGGTGCCTTCGTCCAGCATATTCATGGCAAGGGAAGCGGTTCCAGGAGAAGCCAATTGATCAGAAGCATAGCCGGCGTTCACCATTAGCTGAAGGCTAACAGTGGGAATGGCGTTCCGTTCCGCGAGAACGATATTTAAGCCATTTGATAATTGCGCCCTTTGAATTCGAGGAAAGGAAACGTCCGGCGGAGTATCAATCTCTGGCAAGCGCGAACGATCGACATCTGTACCGCTGGCAGCGTAGCTGGGGAAAGGCTCAACTTCGAGCACATAGACACCATCGGTGAGCCATTTATTAGCAGCAATTCGGATGCTTTCTGCCGTTGCATTTTGTTGATGGTCTAGTGACTGTCGATACATATCTGGACTGCCGCCATAAACCTCACTTCGCGCAAGGGCATCTGATTTCCCGCCAAAGCCACCAATGCGTTCTATTCCTCGTATAAATCTTGCACGCACCTGTGTTTGCACTCTGTCGAGTTCTTCCTGATCCGGACCTTGAGTTAATAGGCGCTGCATTTCTTCATCGACAGCAGCTTCTACAGATTCTAAATCATCTCCAGGGTTTGCTGTTGCCTGAATAATAAACATGCTGGCAATTTCGCCTGTTTGAATAAAGGCAGAAACGTCGGTAGCGATCTGGTCTTGATAAACCAAGCGATTATAGAGTCGCGAATTTTTGCCGTCAGCGAGAATGTTGGAGAACAAATCCAATAAATTAGTTTCTTCTGACAATGAATGGGGAATATTCCATACCTTGTAGAGTCGTGCCTGAGGGACTCGATCCTGCATGATTTGGCGTTGCTCGCCAGTTCGCTTGGCAATCCATTCAGAATGCTTGGCAATTGGCGGGGAAGGTGGAATGTCGCCAAAATACTGCTCAGCTTTTGCCAGCGCTTCATCTGGTGTAATGTCGCCAGCGATAACCACTACCGCGTTGTTCGGTCCGTAGTAAGTTTGAAACCATTCCTGTACATCCTCTAGAGATGCTGCATTAAGGTCATCCATTGAGCCGATGACCGAATGAGCATAGGGATGTCCGTAGGGGTAAACCGCCTCAAGGATGGCAGTAAAAACTTTGCCATAGGGCTGATTCTCACCTTGGCGTTTTTCGTTTTGTACAACACCACGTTGTTCGTCTAGTTTGCTCTGATCTACTGCTCCCAACAGATGGCCCATTCGATCCGATTCCATCCATAAAACTTGGTCGAGGGCATTTTTGGGAACATTCTGAAAATAGTTGGTGCGATCTAGATTTGTTGTGCCATTCAAGTCGGTAGCACCAACGCGTTCTAATACCTGAAAATAATCGTCATTAAAGTTTTCAGAGCCATTGAACATAAGGTGTTCGAATAAATGTGCAAATCCAGATTTCCCACTTGGCTCATTTTTTGATCCGACGTGATACCAGATATTTACAGAGACAATTGGAGCTTTGTGATCCTCGTGTACGATCAATGTAAGGCCATTGTCTAGAATGAATTTTTCATACGGGATTTCTGGCAAGTTATTGCTCTGGGTAAATACAAGGCTAGTTATTCCAGCCGAAAAAAATAGAAGTATTGTCTTAGTTAGGTGTTTCATTCTCGGCTCCTGGAACTGCATGAGAAGGGAAAATTGAGTAATAAGTGGTTTTAATAACGTAGAATGCTTAAATGCGAAATCGGACTTGATGATTCCAGGGAAATTCACGGAATCATCAAATCTACATCAAGCCTATTGCCTAATTAAATGCCATAAGGGTCCATAATAGATTGGTAAACCAATCTTCTTGAAGTGGATCGAACATCTGGTATTCCCTGGCCAAATTGCTGAATCATGCCAACAAAAACCAGATTTTCTACAGGGTCTATCCAAAACCAAGTTCCGGCCGCGCCCCCCCAATAGTATTCACCTTTGGAGTAACTCTCCGCTTCAACAGGGTCTTCTATTATGGCGAAATCCAGACCAAATACTGTGCCTGTCTCACTAGACATTGCGCCAGTCATACCCCGAGGTGTCTGATCCCGATGCATTAGGTCAATAGTTAATGGTGCAAGAATTCTTATACCATCCAATTCTCCTCCATTTAATAACATCTGACTGAATCGCATATAATCCATAGTAGAGGATACAAGACCGCCTCCCCCAGATTGAAAGTTAGGGTCCTCCAGAAAATTGGCGCCTGGGAAGCCCTCGCCAGGTTCAAGTTCTCCCGCGCGGTTATAGCCATAAACCTGGGCAAAACGAGAGACTTTTTCCTCTGGCACGTAAAAGTCTGTATCCGTCATTTCTAGTGGAACAAATATTCGATCTTGCAGAAAGTCACCAAATGGCTGGCCTGCTAATTTTTCAACCAAGTACCCTTGAACGTCGACTGAAACACTGTACTCCCAGCGGCTTCCGGGCTGATGTTTGAGTGGAATTTCGCCAAGTCTGCGAGTGAATTCTTCTAATGTAAAAGCATTGTTAAGTAACTCAGCTTCCACATATTTCGTATCTACCGGAGATTGTGCAAAAATTCCATAACTGAGTCCGCCGGTGTGACTCATTAGTTCGCGAATGGTCATCTTGTGATTCTGGGGCTCAGTAATGATATTCCCGCTATCATCAGTGCCAGCAAAAACTTGGAGATTTTCAAATTCTGGCAAATATTTTTCGACTGGGTCAGCGAGGCGAAATTTGCCTTCTTCATATAGAATCATCAAAGCTACACCGGTGACCGGTTTGGTCATGGAATAAATTCGAAACAATGCATCATTTGTCATAGGTGCTTGAGCTTCTAAATCTCGATATCCTACTGACTCAAAATGCACAATTTTGTTATCTCTTGCTGCCATTGTGACAACACCAGCTAATTTTCCTTCGTCCACAAATCCCTGCATGGCTTGAGTAACTCGATCCAAACGCGATGAATCCATGCCCACTAATTCAGGTGCAACCATCTCCAGGGCTTGCTCGGACGATGAACTTGGCTTGTTATCAACCGTTGCAAGTTCGCTGTTTGGCGTACAAGTCGCTAAAACAAGTACGCTCATCAGAGCAACGTAGCGAACGAGTTGACTAATATTATTTTCTAAAATCTTAATCACTTGCTTTTCTCCACTTCTTTATTTTTTGAGAGATATAAAAACATCTCTATTAATCAGGCAATGCAAACACATAAAGATTAGTGCCGCGGCTCGGCCTTAACTCAGGGGTCAAATTAGGCTGTCCACTGCCAGTATTCACGGCAATGTATTGTTTTCCATCGACAGCAAAACTGATGGGATAACCGCTTACTGATGACCCCAGGTTTATTTCCCAGAGAACTTCCCCGGATTCATGGTCAAAGGCACGAAATCTGCCATTGGCATCGCCGCCAAAAATTAGACCTCCGCCGGTTGCAACCAAAGACATGGTGCCTGCCCTCGTTTCATATAACCATTCAGTTCGACCTGTTTCAGCAGATACTGCTCGAACCGTACCCAAATTTTCAGTGCCGGGTGTGATTTGGTGGCGAGCTGCGAGTGAATAGATGGCAAGTCCTCCTTGGCCACCTTCAGTTAGTGAGCGCGCAGTATCACTCTCAAAATTTCCAGTCGCCAACATATTTGCACAGGTATTACGCAATGGATAATACATAACATTCGTTATCGGACTATATGCGCCTGCTTCCCAATCTTTGCCGCCGAGCCAGGTTGGACAGACGAATACAATTTGCTCAGCTTCGCGGAAGATTACTTCAGGATTTTCTGTGACCTCTCCCGTCGAGCCGTCGATATCAATGACTACATTTTGCTCGACAGTTGGAGTTGCCCATAAAAATTCACCAGTAGCTCGATCTAGTGTGTAAACAATCCCCGTTTTCCCTGGAATACCGGTAATGACTTTTCGGGTTTCGCCGATTTGCAAATTAGGATTAATCCAGGTGACTTCATCAGGGTCGGGAGCGACGCGTGTTTCCACTAGAAGCCTTTCGAACGGATGATCTAAATCCCAATGATCATTCATATGTTGGTAGTACCAGCGTATTTCACCAGTCGCCACTTCCAGAGCAAGCGTCGAGTTGTGATACAAATGCTTATTATCAGTACCGCCAAGATAAAATTTTGGCGCGGGCGATGTCACTGATGTGCCCAAGATAATCAACTCTAACTCTGGGTCATAACTTGGGACCATCCAAGAACCAACGTGATGACGAGATTCAAACGGAACATCTCCCCAGGTTTCGTCACCGGGTTCTCCAGGAGCGGGAATAAGGCGGCGTCTCCAGGCTTCCTCGCCGGTACTCGCATTATGTGCAACTATCACGCAGGCGTTGGGGCCACCCCTAGGTCTGCAGCTTCTGCCAGAAATCGCGAGGCCGTCCGCGATAATGGGACCAGAACTATGCGTAGCGGAATTTACCTGGTAATCAAGAATTTCCGTTTCCCATTCCAGATTTCCAGTCAGCGCATCGAGAGCAAAAATATAATTGTCATCTGAAGTATTAATAATCTTATCTTCATAGATGGCGAGGTTTCGATTATTGCGAGCATTGCCACCAACCACCGCGTAAAGGTCTTCTGGTATATCGCGACGATATTGCCAAATAAAGTCGCCGGTCTTGGCGTCAATGGCTTCGATGACATCGTTGGCTTGAGGTACAAATAAAATACCGTTGTAAGCTAGAGGTGTTATTTCTCCAGTACCAGTGGCAAGATTTCGAGTCCAAACCAGTTGTAACTCGTCAACATTTTCACGACTCACTTGATCTAGAGGGCTGTAGCCCCAGCTATCTAGGGTCCGACGCCACATCAGCCAGTCGCCATCAGCAGGGTTTTGTAGCATTTCGTCTGTAACCGATGGGAATTCGCCAGCTTGAGAATAGCTAGCAATAGGCACGAGTATTAGCGTACTCAGCAACATAGACGTTAGTAGCTGGTAAATTTTAACCTCTAGAGTCAGCTTCTTCATTATTGCGCTCCGAATGTACTTTGCCTTGATTATTCTTAAGTGACAGCCCCAACCTAGCGTTATTTTTCTACTACTGACACCTGTCTAGTTCATCTAAAGGGGGTCGACGTTTACGGATTGTAAAGTTTAGGCCTTCAACTTAAAAGTTGAGAGGGGACTGAATATTTTCAGTTATAAAATCCACTATGACTTCATGAGTAGCCATAGCGAATTTCAAATTCTCTAAACAGACAGGCGACCAGTTGAATCGCCCAAAGATTCGATCGGTGTGCCTAGCTTATCTAATAAACTAAGGTGCATATTTGAAAGAGGGGTCGCTTCAGGGTATTGGAGGTGATATCCACCGTGAGCAACATTTCCTGCTAACATGATCGGCAATTCTCGAGAGTAGTGGGAATTACTATCAGCCATTCCCGCTCCATAGACAATCATCGAAGAATCCAACAAGGAACCATTTGCATCTTCCGATGTACGTAGACGATCAAGAAATTCTGCAAAGAATGTCATATGGTACTGGTTTATCTTCAGTAGTTTTTCGAGCTTTACAGGATCGCGCTGATGATGAGAGATTGGATGATGGGCATCTGGCACACCAATTTCTGCATAAGTACGACCGGTAATTTCGCGACCCATCATAAAGGTTGCGACTCGGGTCATATCCGTTTCCCAGGCTAGAGCCATCATGTCAAACATGAGCCGCGCGTGTTCAGCAAAAGTATCTGGAATACCTGCTGGTTGATCCACGACCGGAAGTTCACGATCACTTTGAGCTTCAGCCATTTGGATTCGTCTTTCAACATCACGCACAGCTTCTAAATATTGGCCTAACTTGGTCTGATCACTTGCCCCGAGTTGTCGCGAAAGATCCTGCGCGCGCTGGGTCACTGAATCAAGCAGGCTTGCATCTTTGCTGAGTCGAGCGCGCCTCACTTTTGGATCGGTGCTTCCTGTATCCCCAAACAAGCGTTCAAAAATCGCTCTTGGATTGTTTTCCATAGGCAGTGGCGTGGTCTCATTCGCCCAGGTAATGGTATTGGTATAAGCGCAGCTGAATCCTTCGTCGCATGATCCGGCAAAATCCCGTCCATCAATGGCTAACTCAAGTGTAGATAACTGCGTTTCATTGCCAAGAAATCTTCCAGCAATTTGGTCCATAGAAATTCCTGCACGAAGATTCGAACCATTATCCCGCGTCGATGCAACACCAGTTAGAAAACGAGTAGAGGCGCGTGCATGTGGACCTTCCCCATCGACTCCATGAAGTCCGCTAATAATTTGCAGCTGTTCACGAAAAGGTTCCATTGGTTTTAGTATCGAAGGAAATTCAAATCCGTCCCCGACTGTTGAAGGGGTCCAATGATCCATTCTCATGCCATTAGGTACGTAAACAATGCCAAGGCGTTTTATAGGTTTCGGAGCAGTATTCGCCATTGCAGGAATCATGGCGTCTAGCATGGGTAATGCTAAAGCAGCACCGAAGCCGCGCAACATAGCGCGACGAGGAATAGCCTTTTTAGTGATGATCATGATTCGGACCTCCGCGTTCGGAATGGGGCACTTTTTACTATGCCCATAATAATAGACGACCAGCTGTAGTTATCCAATGCCGCAGACCGGGTGATCATGCGCACTGTTGGCTTATCAAAATATTCAGGCGGACGCCCGATAGCATAAGCGAATAGTTTCTCAGTGACTGTTCCAGCGAATTCATCACTTCTGTCCAGAAGAATGTTACGTAACCCATTTAAGCCATAAAACGCCGTGCCATTTGGTAGTTGGCCTGAGGCATCGATGGCTAGATTAGCTTCACCCGTATCTCGCCATCTGCCTACGGCATCAAAATTTTCTAATGCCAGGCCTAATGGATCCATGGGTAGGTGGCAGACAGCACAATTTGGATCTTCCCGATGTTGGATCATGCGGTCACGAATAGTGGCTGGCTGACCATCTGCCCCATTTTCAGGCAAGTCCGGTACATCCGCCGGTGGAGGTGGAGGGGGGGTCCCAAGGATATTAGTTAGTACCCATTTGCCTCTTAATACTGGAGATGTTCTGTTGGCATACGAAGTCGCTGTCAGCAAGCTGCCTTGTCCTAAAATACCGCCACGTTGTTGCGCAAGTTCACCCTCTAAATCTACTCGACGGAAATGGCTACCGTAGACACCCTCAATTCCATAGTGCTCAGCGAGGCGTTCATTAACATAGGTATAGCCAGCACCTAATAGATCCAGGACAGATCTATCATCTCTCAGCAAGCTCTCAAAATATAATTCACTTTCTTGGCGGAAGGCGTTACGTAAATTTTCATCGAATTCGGGAAATTCGACAGCGTCGGGTACCAAGCTTCGAAGATTACGCAAGTATAGCCATTGGCTGGCAAAATTCTTTACCAGTGCGCTGGAACGCGGGTCGCCCAACATCCGCTGAGTTTGTGCTTCTAGGATATCTGGGTTTTGAAGCTCACCCCGTTCAGCAATGGAGAGCAGTTCTTCATCTGGGATACTGCTCCACAAAAAGAAAGACAGGCGGGAAGCTAACTCTAGATCGCTTAGTTCATAGTCGGTTTCGGGAGCAACATTTAACGGGTCTTGTTCAACTCGAAAAAGAAAATCTGGGGAAATCAGAATTCGCTCGACGGCAAGCTGTATCCCTGCATCAAAACCTGATTGTCCATCGCCACGACCTATGCGGTAAAAATCCATCAAAGTATCAATATCAGTTTGTTGGAGAGGGCGACGGTAGGCGCGGTTGGCGAGACCAGAAAGAATCTCAGTTGCACAAACTTCTTCAGAACCTAGGTCATTGCTGGCGGGTGTGCAGACAAATACGGCACGGCGGCTAGGTGTGTCGCCAGGGCCCGCCGAATCGAAGGGGCCAGTAATTTGTGCTTGTTCTATGGCGGCATCGCCATCACGCATTTCATTAATGGCAGCCGCGAAAACAGATTGTGGGGGCTGTAAAACGCCTTCTGGTTCGGTAAGTCTTCGTACAAAAGACAGACCAACAATATGGGGTCCAGGCTCGGCTTCGAAACGAAGCCTTAAGTTCGAATCCGCGAAGAGCATATACTCTTCCCATTCTCGGTCTCCGAATTGGTTGCCGCCATAGCTTGCAGGGGCTTGCAATACATCTGGTTCTTGGCCGCCTATTGCAAAGCTTTGAATCAGTTTGCCATCTAAGCGTACTTCGATTTCATGCTGTGATCCCATGCCTCGAATATAGTTTACGTAGTTACGATGCAGCCTTAAGGAAAGGTCATATTGACCCGCAACAGGGAAGTAATGATCCATGGCCACGCCACCGCGAGAGCCAAAGGGCAGATCATCACTCATACGATCATTCTGGTTTAGCAATATTGGCACTTCGTAGATTTGTGATACGGGCCCCAAAGGTTCTTCCCCGATAGCTAAACGTGCGGTTTTTCTCGCCGCAGACAAATAACGTTCCATTAGTGCGGGGGAAACCGTTAACACATCGGCCATATTGTCAAAGCCATAGGCGTCAATGTCATCGGCTGGCAGTAATTCTTCCACATCTACATCGATATTTAATAAATCACGTACTGAATTTGCATACTCGGCTCGATTAATTCGATGAAAAGTGTCAGTGCGCCCGGGGTTTGGAGCAGTGGCAGCTATTTCGTCAATTTCTGACTCAAGCCAAGACACCAATTCGTTATAAACCGCTTCAGAAGGTTTAGGCATTTCCATGGGGGGCATGCGGCGGTTTCTTAACTGTGAGAGTACTTTTTCTTGCAGAGCACCGTGATTCGCAACTTCTGATAAATCGAGGTTCTGGAACGAGACGTCGGCAGTGCTTAATGAGTCGTTATGACAAGCTAAGCAATACTGATTTATAGTGGTATTGAGAAGTTCGCCAGCAGATTGTGCGCCAGTGGTGCTCGACAGTAGTAACGGCGACACTACTGCAAGCAGTTGGATCAGTGCAGTTCTAGGCCATGGAAAACCGAAAATTCTAGGGCTCATTGTTGAAACCTTTAGCCGCCGTAATATTGCTGGCTCTAAGTTATTCTTTTAACTCGTTATTTAAGCATATGGCAACGAATTGCTTGATCCCTAAGCATACCGCATTTTTCGAAACCGGTCCCCCACATATCAAGTTGCCACGGCTCTGCCAGGGTGTCAATTCTCCTTTGAATGCCGTAGCATTCGGTGTTGTGGATAAGAATAAAAACAGTCTCCTCAGTCCATTATTTGCCTTTGCAATAGCGATCACTTTAAGTGCGTTGCCTCTAGTCGGTGCAGCGCAAGGCCCTCAAGACCTTATAGCAGCTTCCCGAGCGGAAGAAATAAGTCACGTGGAAAGCCTGCTAGCTTCAGGAGCCGATGTTGATCGAATGCAAGGCG
>TARA_B110000438_G_scaffold36042_1_pt1 | contig 51995 bp, 51 predicted proteins | sample TARA_B110000438 | Tara Oceans TARA_B110000438 (sample SAMEA4398413) | marine metagenome | biome: Polar Biome; feature: [MES] marine water layer (ENVO:01000295) within the mesopelagic zone...; material: water (ENVO:00002006), including particulate matter (ENVO:01000060) such as...... | reverse complement strand
TTCTTGGCTCAGAATCTTTTGGAGTTAGAAAAATTCCTGCTCCTGAAATCCAAGCTAGAATAAGAGGAAAACAGATTGATTCAAAAGTAGGGATGCCAGTTAGCACTTCAAGTTTTACATTGGATGCAATAGCAGATGAAAGTTTTAGAGCATTTTTACCAAAAGACGCAAGATTTCAAGTTAGAGAAGCTGAGATTAATTTAGTTCGTGCAGGTAGAGGAGTATCAAGAGTAAGAGCAACCAATTCAAAAATCAATTTGTCAAAATTAGCTGGAAAAAGAAAAGGAGATAATATTGTAATTGAAATAAAAAAAGTTGCAAGAGCTAATTTTAGAGGTGATGTTGAAGAATTTAAAAATTTTGTCCCTAGAGTTATAACTATTCCATTAAACTAGATTATGAATAAATTAAATAAAATATTAGTTCTTTTTGTTTTGCTATCAACAGCATCTATTGATAATTCTTATTCCCAAGCGGAAGTATCTAATGGTTATAATCCATTATCGTTAAGACAAGTTCATGAATCTTATTTAATGTGGAAGAAAACATTATGGAGAAGAATTGACCTTAATGAGAAGCAGAATAAACCTTTTTTTGCTAGAAACCGCGAGCTTTCTAAAATTATTATTGATGCCGTTCAAGAAGGAGTTTTAATTCCTTATTTAAATGATTCAGTTAATGATGAAAATGTAATGAGTAGAGAAGAGTTTATTGAACGAATGAAGCAAGATGCTGTAGAAGAAGAAGATGAGTTTGATGATTTTGGTGATGATCCTTTTGGTGATGATCCTTTTGGTGATGATCCTTTTGGTGATGATCCTTTTGCTGAAACAGAAATAGAAGGTACTCCAGAACCTGAGCTTATTCCTAAAAGAGAATTTTCGATTTTTGAGATTAAAGAAGATTTATATTTTGATAGAGTTCACTCAAGAATTTATTTTGATATTCAAGCGGTATCATTTTACCTACCTGGAGATAGTTTTTATAATTTAGCTGGTTTTGAGAAACAGGTTGCTTCATTTAGGTTTATTGATTTATATAACTTATTTAAGTCAATGCCAAAAGATGCTATATGGTATAATGAGAATAATGTTGCTCAGCATAAAAATCTAGGAGATGCTTTTTTATTACGCCTCTTTAAAGGCGTTATAGTTAAGTTAGCAAATGCAGATGATGTTAGGATAACAGAGTTATTTGATGATTCTCGAAAAAGTGGAATAATGGCAAGTATTAAGATTGAGCAAGAGTTAATGGATTGGGAGTCTAACCTATGGGAGTATTAACTTTTTTTTTCTAAATACTTAAAAACTTTTTTCCCCTTTTTATCACCAATTACTACAACTATTTCCTTTAAACTAGTTTTTTTAATTTTTTCTACAGACCCAAATTTTTCTATTAATTTAAATTTTGTTTTTTCTCCAATTCCAAAAATATTATCTAACTCAGATTTTATAAAATTGCTACTTCTTAAGTCTTTATGATATGATATAGCAAATCTATGTGCTTCATTTCTAATTTTCTGTATTAATTTAAGGTGTTCGGATTTTTTATTTAATAGAATTGGAATAGAATCATTAGGAAAGTATATTTCTTCCAATTTTTTTGCAATGCCAATGATATTTATTTGATTATAAATATTTAATTTTTTTAGTATTGTTACTGCAGAACTTAATTGACCTTTTCCACCATCTATAATAATTAAATTTGGTAATAGTTTTTTTTCTTTTAGGCTTCTCTTATATCTTCTGTATACAGCTTCTTTTATAGATTCAAAATCATTAGCTTTTTTTACACTTTTAATTTTAAATTTTCTGTATTCTCTTTTATTTGGATGACCATTATAAAAAGATACCATTGAAGCAACAATATTTGAGTCTTGCATATTTGAAATATCAAAACATTCTATATTAATTGGTAAGCTTTTTAAATTTAATTTTTTTTGTAGTTCTTTTAATAATGATGTGCTTTTTGATTGTATTTCTTTTTTTTCGTTTTCTTTATTTTTTTTAAAAAAAATCACATTTTTTAAACTCATATCAATAAGTTTTTTTTTGTCTCCACTTTTTGGATAAAAAATACTTAAGCTATCATATTCATCAATTTTTAATTGATTATTTGTTATTATATCATTTTTATGTGAATTGTGTTTTTTTCTTAAATCAAATATTATTTGTCTTAAACTCTCAGATTTATTTTCGAGTTTTATTTTGTTTCTTAAAGTCTCACTTGTTAGTATTATTCCATTATTTATTTTCATATAATTTATGAAATAATAAGATTCATCATAAATAATCCCAAACACATCTAAGTTTTTTAGTTTATGATTTACAACTATTGATTTATTGGTATGTGACTCTAATGAAATAATTTTTTCTTTTATATTTTGAGCTTTTTCAAAATATAATTTTTCTGAATAAACGCTCATTTTATTTTTTAAATTATTAATAATTTTTTGATTTTTTCCAGATAGAATGGATCGAATTTCTTTTATATCTTGTAAGTAATTTTCTTCAGTTTGAAAACCAGCACATGGTCCTTTACAGTTTCCAATATGGTATTCTAAACATACCTTGAATTTTTTATTTTTAATATTTTTTTCATTTAAAGCTAAATTGCAATTTCTAACTTTATACAACTTTTTTATTAGAGAAAGTGTTTCTCTCATACTTTTAATATTAGTATAAGGCCCAAAAATTTCTTCTTTTTCTGCATTAACTTTTCTTGAAGTATATACTTTTGGAAAGGGTTCTTTTGAAATTACTATATATGGAAAAGTCTTATCGTCTCTCAATAAGATATTATATTTTGGTTTAATTTCTTTTATTAAATTATTTTCTAATAATAGAGCATCATGTTCATTTTCAGAGATGATATATGATATTTGATCAATTTCGTCGACCATCTTAAAAATTTTTTTATTTTCTTGTTTTTTATTAAAGTAGCTTTTAACTCTTTTATTTAAGTTTTTTGATTTTCCAACATATATAATTTTTTTATTTTTATTTATAAATTTATAAATACCTGGCTCTTTAGGAACATTATTTTTTATGCTAGAGTTCATTACTAAAAAATGTCTGATGCATCTATTTTATCAATGAGTATATTTAATGAATCATTTTGTAATTCATTATTATAAACAGAGCAATCTATTTCTACACTAATTTGCTTGGATGGTTTATCAAACCTTCCTTTTTTTATTTTAGTTGAGGGATCTTCATATAGACTTAGCATATATTGTTGCCATATAGGCATTGCGGTTCTAGCTCCTTGCCCTAAAGTCCAATTTCTAAAATGTATACTTCTATCGTCACCACCTACCCATGCTCCTGAAACTAGATTGTGAGTAACACCTATAAACCAGCCATCAGATGCATTTTGAGTTGTGCCAGTTTTAGCACCAACATCATTATTACTAGTTAATTCAGGGTTTAATCCCCTAGCAGTTCCTCCTTCTTCTTCTTTAGAGCCTTTTAACATATGTAACATTAGAAAAGCTGTTTCTTCACTTAAAGCTTCATTTTTAGTTGGTATAAATTCTTGAATTAAATTACCATATTTATCTTCAATTCTTGATATAAAAAAAGGTTCAGTCCAAATACCTTTATTAATAAAAGTACTATATGAACCTACTAAATCAAAAAGGGATACATCACCGCCTGCTCCTAAACAAACAGCTGGGACAGGATCTAATTTACTTTGAATCCCAAGTTTTTTTGCATAATCGACTACAGTTTTAGGGGATATTTTTTTTGTCATAAAAGCTGTTATGGAGTTTACTGATTTTGCCATTGCTTTTCTTAAAGTCATTGTTTCTCCAGTCCATTTTCCATCATGATTATCAGGCCTCCAATACGGGGGATCTTGCCCTGGTAATTCAAACACTACTGGCGCATCTACTACTGGATAACAAGGAGAGTATCCGTTATCAATTGCAGCAGCATATACTATAGGTTTTATTGTTGAACCAGGTTGCCTCTTCCCTTGTTTCACATGATCATATTTAAAATACTTGTGATTTATTCCTCCAACCCAAGCTTTTATATGACCGGATTTTGGCTCAATTGATACAAAGCCAGCTTGAAGAAATTTTTTATAATATTGCAATGAATCCATTGTGCTAAAAACTGTATCGATTTCACCACTCCAACTAAAGACTTTCATTTCTTTTTTTACATTAAGCAAATTAAAAACTTTGGTAGTATCTCCTTTATTATTTTTTAGTAATGCCTTATAGTATCTAGTTCTTTTGATTGAGTTTTTTAAAAAATCTTTTATCTCATATCCCTTCTCATCTATCCAAGGATTTTTTTCTTCCCAGTGTTTGCTGAAAATAGATTGAAGTCTTTCCATTTGATCTTTAACAGCATTCTCAGCATAATTTTGCATTTTGCTATCAATAGTTGTATATATTTTTAGACCATCTGAGAATAAGTCATAATTGTTATTTTTAGCCCAGTTTATAAGATAGTTTTTAACGACTGTTCTAAAATAAGTTGCCTGTCCTGCATTTTGATTTTGAACTTTATAAGTTAAGTTCAAGCCTAATTCATTTAATGAGTCAAATTCAATCTGCGTAATTTTATTGTATTTATATAAATTATATATAATTTCAGATTTTTTGTTCAAAGAATTTTCGGGATTATAAAATGGATTATACTTAGTGGGTTTGTTAAGTAAACCTACAATAATTGATGCTTCGTTATAATTAATTTCAGATGGAAGTTTATTGAAATATGTTTTTACTGCAACTTTTATTCCATATGAGTTACTACCGTATTCAGCAGTATTCAAATACATTGATAATATTTCATTTTTAGTATAAAATTCTTCAAGTTTAAGTGCAACTACCCATTCTTTTACCTTAGAAATAATTAACCCAAGAAAAGGAACATTGCTAAGTTTGCCTTTTCTTTCATTTCTTATTTTAAATAAATTTTTTGCTAGTTGTTGAGTTATAGTACTTCCTCCCCCTTCAAGGCCGCTATTTCCTAAAGTAATTATATTTTTAAAAACACCATAAGACGCTCTAACTAAGCCTTTAAAATCAATTCCAGAGTGCTCATAAAATCTTATATCTTCCGTAACTAATAATGTTGTTACCAATTCTTTTGAGAGTTCATTATATTTTACTGGAGATCTATTATATCTAAAATATTTTCCTAAAAGAACTGTATCGCTAGAGTAGAGTTCAGATGATAACTCAGATTGTGGTTTTTCTAAATCTTGTAGACTTGGCATACCACCAAACAAATCTAAGAAATTAGATTGTATTGAAAATACACTTAAAACAAAAAATAATATGCAAAAAATTAATACTATCCAGGTTGTTTTGATTATTTTTTTTGCTTTATCTAAAATGCTCATTTATTATATTTTTTTATAAAACTATCAAAGCTTTTTGCTTCGAATATAATATTCATATTTGTTTCACCTACAACAAAATTAGTATTTACTTTTGATTCTTTATCTAAAAAAGATTTATTGAATTTTTCTTCTATTTTTTTTAATTTTTGAAATTCTATTCCAGATAAGGCATAAAACTGTTTATCATTTGTTAATGCAAATTGTTCTAAATACATGTCATTTTTAATATTTAACTCATTAATAATATTTTTAATAACTCCAATAATATTATCAGGATTCTCTTTAATGATTATATAATAAAATGTTAAGTCTTTTGTATTTTTTAATTTTGGAATCCCAGAAAAAACGAATGATTCATGAACTTTTATAGCTGAATTTAGAAGAGAATTTGCATATTCAGTTGTATTTTTTATTAATGCATTTTTTAAAAATTTGTTAAGCTCATATTGAAGAGTAAAGTTTCCATTTTTTTTGCCTTTAGCAATTGCCTTTAGTAACGTCAAGTTTTCAAAGTATTCATTTTTTTTATAAAGTATTTCTAAAGAGTCAATTTTTTTTATTACATATTCATTTTTTTCGATTAATAATTTTTCATATAATTCTTTATAAAGATTAACTAGCAAGTTGTATTCTATAAATTCATCTATTTCATAATTTGGATTAATAATTAATTTAGCAAAAATTGATTTTGGAAAACTATTAATGATATAGTTTTTATAGTAATCACTATCATCTTCTAATAAATACATTTGATATAAAACATCTGGTAAATCCAGTGACTCTGGAAACCTTTTAATAAGTTCTTTATAGGCGCTTTTTCCTTTTTCAATTTCATTTAAATTTTGAATATAAATCTTACCAAGTTCAAATAAAGATTTTGCAACTTCTTTAAGAAGAATATTTTTATCTTCAGTGCTGAACGGCAAAGTTGAAATTAAATAGTCTTTATCTATACTATCAACTTTTATTTCTGGAGTATCTTGTTTTTCATTTTCATCTTCTAAAACTATTTCAGGTATTCTTTCATTAAATATTGTTTTTGACTTAACTCTCCAATTATCAGATAAATCTCTATTTCCCCATTTTCGAAAAAACTCATCTTTTCCACTATTTATCATAGATTGATTATTGAAATACCAAATTGAATTTGTTTGAGTATTTATTACCTCTGAATCCCCATCGTAAAAATCATATTCTTCTATTTTTTTTTCTGATTTTTCTTTCTTCTTTTTTTCTTTTATAGACGTTATATAATTGTCTAATACATTATCTAATTTATTTTCAGACATTGTGGTTAATGATATTAGACTATCATTTTTATTAATGATAAATAAATTTTCTACTAGATTATTAAGTACGTCACTTTTATCTTTTAATTTTTTATATTTTTTGTTTTCTCTATTTATATTCATTAATGCACTATCATAATATAATTTAGATATGGAGTAATCCTGATAGTTAAAGTAATACATATCTGCAATTTCAAGATAAGCTTGAAAAAGTAAGTTTTTATTATTATTTGTTTTCTCTATTGCAATTTTATAATTTTCGATTGCTTTTTTTAATCTCTCTCTCTTGTAATTATATCTTCCTAATTCAAAATATATTTTATTTAGAAAATCATAATTTTTTTTATCTACTATTAATTTTTTAAAATATTTTTCTATTGTTATATCATCTGATGATCCTGTTGAAGATCTGATGTAAAATAATTTAGCAAATAACTCAATTTCTAGTTTAGGATTATTTTTAATACATTTTTCAAAATAGCTTTGAGCTAAATCAAAATTATTATTTTTCAAATGTATTTGCCCTATTAAAAAATATACCTTGTTAATTAATTCTCTGTTTTTGGATAAGGTTTCTATTTTATTCAGATTATAAAGTATTTCTTCATCTTCTTTTAAAATTTTAAATAGGGAAACTGCATACTTATGAAATTCAACTGCATCACTTTCATTAATATTTTTATTTTTAAGAAAAGTATATACTTTTTCCGCTTCCTTGTATTGCTGGTTTTCTGTATAAGCACGCATTAAATTTATTAAGGCTAAGTCTTTAGTACTTTTTGAATCAGATTTAGAGTTAACATATTTAAATGTTATAATAGATTGTCTTAAATCTAAATTTAGGAGTCTAGATTTTCCTATTAAAACATAACTTGGATATACATATTTTGATTCAGGATGCCTTTGAATTAAAATAGATAGTTTTTCTATACTTTTATTTATTTTTTCTTCATGTTGTCTTATTGAACTAGAGTCAAGAGAATAGTTTATTGTTAATAAACTATCATAATTATTTATAGAATTATTTTTTAAGTTTAATTCAATCTCATTTATAATCTCATTTGCAATAAAGTATGCATTATATTTTGCTGTTGTATCATCATAAAGTCTGTTTATTATAGAATTACAAGATGTAAGACTGAATATTATTATACTTAATATGAGATATAAAGGCTTATTTATATAATTAATCATGCATTTAATTTAACATTATAGAAAACGATTGTTTTTAATATTTATTTTTGTAAAAAAAATAGCATTAGTACATATATTAATATGAAACATAAAATTATTAAATGGTTTAAATTTAAACTTCAAATTATCTTTAGAAATGAGAGAGATTTTAAAGAAATATTATTACTCAATTTTTCTAATTTCAATTTAATCATTTATACTATTTTATTAATATTTATAATATTCTCATTTTCATTTTTTTTATCAACTACCATTTTAAAACAATGGTTTGATCCTAGATATGTAGAGCAAAAAGCAAATCAGGAACTTATTGATTTATCAAATTCTATAGATTCTTTAGCTAATACAGTTAAAATAAAAGATCAGTTTATTGATAATGTTATGCTTATTTTATCAGGTAAAGAAAACAGTAAAATAGAATTAGAAACAGAGAGTTCATTTATACTAGAAAATAATATAAAATCTAATTATTCAGCTGTAGATTCTTTTTTTAGAAATGAATTTGAAAAAGATATTAATCTATTGAAAGGAAATAATATTTCATCGTATAATGAGAATATTTTTCTTAATCTTATTTCTCCAGTGTCTTCAGGTGTTATTTTAGGTAAGTATAATCCTTCCAAAGGACATTTTGGAGTTGATTTTGTTTGTAAAAAAGAAGAACCAATAAAAGCTATTTTTGATGGTGTTGTTATATTATCATCTTGGACTAAGGACAGTGGTTATGTAATATCAATTGTTCATCCTAATAATATTATTTCTATTTATAAACATAATTCTAAGGTATTTGTTGAATCTGGTCAGCTAGTTAAAACGGGTGATATTATATCTATAATAGGTGATACTGGCGAATTATCTTCTGGACCACATTTGCATTTCGAGTTGTGGTTAGATGGTAAATCAATAAATCCTTCTGAATTTATTTCATTATAACTAAATTTGTTAAAAGTATAAATCAAATATTTAAGAAGTGGACAATTCAAATGGTATAAATAATATAATAGGTGATGGCAGTGAATTAAAAGGAAATCTAAAAACATCTGGAAACATTAGATTAGAAGGAAAGGTTATTGGAGATATAAACTCATCATCTAAAGTGGCATGCGGTGAAACATCAACTGTTGATGGAAATGTGATTGCTGAAAATGCTGAAATTGCTGGAAAAGTTACTGGAAAAGTTAAAGTTGTTGATTTGTTAGTATTAAAATCATCAGCGGTCATACAAGGTGATATTTCTACTAAAAATTTAATTATTGAGTCAGGGGCTAGTTTTAATGGTGCTTGTAATATGGGTGAAAACGAAGATGATGAAATTTTTGAAAATGAATCATCTATTCAGAATAATGAATAATAAAAGATATTTAATAAGGTATCTAAATCTTGGTTTTCAGTTTTTTTTTATTTTAATAGTATCAACTTCATTAGGATATTTTATAGACTATTTTTTTGATATTAGATTCTATATTTTTACAATGACTCTACCATTAATTTCTTTTTTTTATTCATTGTTTAAAGTATATAAAAACATGAAAAAGTGATTTATACAAATAAATTAAATTTTTTTTTTATACAATTTTAATATTACTAAGTTTTATAGTTTTTTATTATGGTTCTATTTACTTCCATAAATATTTAACCTTAATTATATCATTTCACATTTTTATAGACTTTTTTTTTAAAGCTATAAACAAGAATGCATTCAATAAACAGAATCATAGTGTTTTTCTTGTTTTATTAAGTACCATTTTAAGACTAGTATTGTCAATAATATTTGTTTTTGTTTTCGGTCTTTTTTCTGTTGAAAATTTTCAAATTTTTATTTTAAATTTTGTCTTTGTGTATTTGTTATTTATAATATTTGAAATAACAATTCTATTAATTAATTTGCAACGTATTTAGATCAAAGATGTACCTGAAAAAAAATATTTTCATTCTTCTATTCTTCTCTTCTCTTTTACTGGGGATGACGTCAACTAATATATATGCTGAATCAGAAAAAAAAGATGATGCTAAAGTTGATATTGGAGGAATGATAATGCATCATATTCTTGATGATTATCAATATGAAGTTATGGAAGGTGTAGTTATCCCTTTGCCAATAATTTTATATACGGAAGGGGATTTGTTGATTTTTTCATCATCCAATTTATTTGATGAAAACCATGAACCATTAATGGAAGGGTATAAAGGATTTTATTATGATCATGGACACATCTATTCTATAGATAAAGCAAACCCTGCTAGTTTTATAGATTTTTCTATTACAAAAAATGTTCTTTTCTTATTTTTAAATGCAGCACTTATGTTATTTATTTTTTTAATGGTTGCTAAGGGATATAAGAATAAAAATAAGGCTCCAAAAGGAATTCAGTCATTTATGGAACCTGTTATTTTATTTATTAGAGATGATATAGTAAAGCCTAATATTGGTAATAAATATGAAAAATATTTACCTTATATGTTAACATTATTTTTCTTTATTTTCTTTGGAAATATTTTAGGGTTATTGCCTGGTGCTGCTAATCTAACTGGCAATATTGCAATTACTATGGTTCTCGCTTTGTCAACTTTTATCATAACAAATCTTTCTGGAAATTTAAATTACTGGAAACATATTTTTTGGACACCTAATGTTCCAAATATTATGAGAATAATAATATTACCTATTGAAATTATAGGAGTTTTTACAAAACCTTTTTCTTTAATGATTAGGTTATTTGTTGCTATTACTGCTGGACATATTGTATTGTTAAGTTTTATTGGAATGACATTTATTTTTGGTAGTTATATTGTTGGTGCTATGAGTGCACTATTTGCTGTTGCTCTTAATATTATTGAGCTTTTAGTAGCAGGAATTCAAGCATATGTTTTTACTATGTTTTCTGCTGTTTATATAGGTCTAGCTGTTGAAGAGGAACATCATTAAAAATATTTTATGTTAAATTTTAAAATTAAATAATTATGCTAAGTTTATTATTACTCGATATGAGTACAGCTTTATTAGGTGCTGCGCTTGGTGCAGGACTATCTGCCGTTGGTGCAGGTATTGGTATTGGTATTATTGGTGGAAATGCTATGACTGCAATTTCTAGGCAACCAGATGCTTATGGTAAAATTTTTCCTACTATGTTGATTATTGCAGCTTTAGTTGAGGTGATTGCATTAGTTGGATCGCTTGTAGCAATGTTAATTGTATTTGGAGCAATTCCTGAAACATATTATAATTAGAAATTTGTTTTAGTATGGATTTACTTACTCCCGGTGTTGGATTAATTTTTTGGCAGATTGTAATTTTCACAATGCTTTTTTTTGTTTTAAAAAAGTTTGCTTGGAAACCTATAACTGAATCTTTAAAAGAGAGAGAAAAGTTTATTGAAGACTCTTTAGATTCAGCAAAGAAAGCTGAAAAGGAATTATTAAATATTCAAAAGAATAATCAGGACTTAATTTCAGAAGCAAGAAAGGAAAGAGAAAAGATATTGGCTGAAGCAAAAAATGTTTCTAATTCAATGCAAGATGAAGCAAAATTAAAAGCTAAAGAAATGTCTGATAAAATTGTTGAAGATGCTAAAAAGGTTATTATAACTGAAAAAAACAAAGCTATGAATGATGTTAAAAACACTTTAGCCGAATTGTCAATTGATATTGCTGAAAAAATTATCAGAAAAGATTTAAGTAGTGATTCTTCTCAAAAAAAGTATGTTGATGCTTTAATAAAAGAAATTAATAAATCAAAATAATGAATAATTCTAGAGCTTCTGAAAGGTATGCGAAATCACTTTTAACATTGTCGATTGATGAAAATTTATTGCGTGATGTTAAGTCAGACATAGATATGCTTATGCGAATCTTTTCAAGTTCTAGAGAAATTTCAAATTTATATATTAATCCAATTATACCAATTCATAATAAGGTAGAAATCTCTAAACAATTATTTGAAAATAAAATAAATAAATTAACTCTTAATTTGTTATTGAATGTTATTTATAGAAAAAGAGATAGTTTAATTGAATCTATATGTTTGAAATTTATAGAATTATATAATCTATATAAAAATATAGTGGAGTCTAATATAACTACAACTACAAAATTAGATGATATTACTTTAGATTATATTAAAATTTTTGCTGAAAAAGTTTCTAATAAGAAAGTTTCGTTAGCACAAAACATTGATAAAAATATAATAGGAGGATTTAATCTTAAAATAGGTGATAAAATGTATGATTGTACAATTTCTAGTAAGATTAATGAGCTAAAAAAAGAATTAATAAATAACTAAATAAAAAAAAATGTCAGATATAAGACCAGATGAGGTTTCTTCAATTATTAGGAATCAATTATCAAATTTCAAAACGGATTCACAGTTAGAAGAGGTTGGAACCATTTTACAAGTTGGTGATGGTGTTGCTAGAATTTATGGCTTATCAAATGCACAAGCTGGGGAGCTTTTAGAATTTGATAATGGTATAAAAGGATTAGTTCTTAATCTCGAAGAAGATAATGTTGGAGCGGTATTAATGGGAGATTCTAGAGATATAAAAGAAGGAGATATCGTTAAGAGATCAGGAAAAATAGCATCTATTCAAGTTGGTGAAGGTGTATGTGGTAGAGTTTTAGATACTCTTGGAAATCCTATTGATGGAAAAGGAGAAATTAAAGGTAAAGTATATACTATGCCGCTCGAAAGAAAAGCACCAGGGGTTATTTATAGACAACCAGTTACAGAACCTTTACAAACCGGAATCAAAGCTATTGATTCCATGATACCTATTGGAAGAGGACAAAGAGAATTGATTATAGGAGATAGACAAACTGGTAAAACAGCAGTAGCTATTGACACTATATTAAATCAAAAAGAATTTTATGATAAAGGAGAACCTGTATATTGTATATATGTTGCAATAGGTCAAAAAGCTTCTACCGTTGCTCAAGTAGCATCAACATTTGAAAAAAATGGTGCTTTAGCTTATACCACTATAATTTCAGCTCCTTCTTCAATGCCTGCTCCTATGCAGTTTTTTGCTCCTTTTACTGGAGCAGCTATAGGCGAATTTTTTAGAGATACTGGGAGATCTGCACTAGTTATTTTTGATGATTTATCTAAACAGGCTGTTTCTTATAGAGAAGTGTCATTATTATTAAGAAGACCTCCAGGTAGAGAAGCTTATCCAGGTGATGTTTTCTATTTACATTCAAGATTACTTGAAAGATCAGCTAAAATAATTAATGATGATAGATTAGCTTCTCAAATGAATGATTTACCTGATTCTCTTAAGAAAATAGTTAAAGGAGGAGGTTCATTAACAGCACTACCGATAATTGAAACTCAAGAAGGTGATGTGTCAGCATATATTCCTACAAATGTTATATCTATAACTGATGGCCAGATATTTTTAGAGTCTAATTTATTTAATTCAGGAATTAGACCGGCAATTAATGTTGGAATTTCTGTGTCAAGAGTTGGTGGGCAAGCTCAAATTAAACCTATGAAAAAAATTGCTGGTAGTTTAAAGTTAGATCAAGCGGCTTTTAAAGAGTTAGAAGCTTTTTCTAAGTTTGGTTCAGATTTAGATGCAGCAACACAACTTATTATTGATAGGGGTAAAATAAATCAAGAAATTTTGAAACAAGCTCAGTATTCTCCTTTACGAGTTGAAGAACAGTGTGCAGTAATATATTCATCAACAAATGGGTTTTTTGATGGTGTAGATCTTACAAAGATATCATCATTAGAAGAAGAGTTTTTACAATATATTAATTCTAAATATAAAAAAGTTTTAGATGAATTGTCAAAAGGAATTTTAAATGATAAAAATTTAAAAGTAATTGAAGATGCTGCTAAAAAGATTGCTGCTAATTATAAATAATTATTTATGCCAAGCATAAAAGAAATTAAAAATAGAATAGGTTCAGTATCATCAACACAGCAGTTGACAAAAGCCATGAAAATGGTAGCAGCTGCAAAATTAAAAAGAGCTCAAGATAAAGTAATTCAATTAAGACCCTTTTCACAAAAATTGAGCTTTGTTTTGTCTAATGTATCATCAAGTGGAAGTGTAAATAATGAATTTTTTAACGAAAGAGATGTAAAAAACATTTTAGTTGTTGTTATTGGTTCTGATAAAGGGTTATGTGGTAGTTTTAATAGTAATATTTTTAAACAATTTAATTTATTATCGAAAGATGATTTTTATCAAAATAAATCATTAACTGTTTTGCCTATTGGTAAAAAAGTTAAAGATTTTTTTAAAAAAACAAACTATAAAATCATTAATGATTATTGGGATGTATTAAAGGAGTTTAAGTATGATAAAGCTTCAGAAATAACAGATAATATTATGAATATGTTTAAATCTGGAAAAATTGATAAAGTTGATATTATATTTAATGAATTTAAAAATGTTGCAGTTCAAAATACTATTGCAGAAAACTTTTTGCCAGTAAATGAGTTATCTGAAGATAACAATTCTTCACATAATTATATTTTTGAACCTGAAAAAAATAAAATTATTTCTGACTTAATTCCTCAAACTTTAAAAACTAAATTTTTTAAATCTATTTTAGAGTCTAGTGCTTCTGAACAAGGATCTAGAATGACAGCGATGAGTCAAGCAACGGATAATGCAGGAGAATTATTAAAAGAACTTAAGTTGACTTATAATAGAAGTAGACAAGCAGCTATTACAAAAGAAATCTTGGAGATTGTAGGAGGTGCTGAAGCACTAAATAATTAATTTATTTCCCAGTAATTCTTTCAACTGGAATTGATTTATCAAAATTATATCGGTACGTATGATGAATTTTTCCTGGTTTAATATCTGAAGTAGCTTGAACTTGAGATGCTACTCTAAGCATGGCCTTATTGAAATCTGGTATCCAATTTAATTCTATATCAATATAAGATAATTGTCTTTGAATAGTATCACTACTAGCCATGATAAGAGCTCCATCCACACCTTTGCCTTGATGTTTAGGAACAATTCCAAAAATCAATCCAACAATTTTTTTACATGATTTTTTAATTTTTAAATGATAAAAAGTTTTGATTTTACCAATTATATCAAGTTTACCATTTACATGTTTAAAAATTTGATTCATTTCAGGAATACATATAAAAAACCCAATAGGTTCTTTTTTTTCATAAGCAAACCATAAAATTTTTTCATCAAGAATAGGTTTTAATTGTTTAAAAATTGATTGTGCTTGGGGTAATTTTAAAGCATTAACACCAGGATATTTTGCCCATGCTTCATTGTAAATTTTCATGAAGTCTAAAATGTAATTATTAATTTTTCTTTTTTCTAACATTCTAAAATTATAATCAGGATTTTTTAAGGCAATTTTAGCTTTGTAAGCTAATCGATCTGATAATGGGGTTTTTATTTTTTTTAAAAAAGTAAATTGTTTAAATAGAATTTTAAAACCATAATTTTCAAATAGCTTTTTATAATAATCTTTTCCATAATTCTGTAGATAATTTGGTTCAATATTAAACCCTTTGATTAAGCATCCCCACCATTTATCTCTTTCTCCAAAATTAATTGGACCATCCATTGATTCGCAACCCTTTTCTCTAAGCCATTTTTTAGCAGTATTAAATAATCTATTTGCTACTTTTTGATCATTTATGCATTCAAAAAATCCACATCCACCAACAAATAATTTATCTTTTGTAGATTTTTTTTTGTTGTAAAAAGCAGCTATTCTTCCTATAGTTATATTATTTTTTGTTATTAACCATCTTATTGCTTCTCCCTGTCTAAATGCTTTATTTTTTTTTAAATTAAATACAGATTTAATGTCTTTATCAAGAGGTCTTATCCAGTTTTTATCATTCTGATAAATTTTTAAGGGAACTTCTATAAATTCTTTTTCATCTTTTAAATTAGTAACTATAGTAACCTTCATTTAAATTGTATTTCTATTTTTTTAAATAAATTGTTTTGATAATTTAGTTCATTATTTTGTAACTACATAAAACCTTAATAATAAAATTTTATGGAGAATGTTTCTAATTTGAGTATACTCATTAATATTCTAATAAATGGAATGATAATGGTATTTTTTGTTCTTCTTTTAGTTTTTCTTTTAGGTAAATTTTTAGTAAAACTGATTAACCTTTTTGATTTTTCTATTAATAAAGAGGATAATATTAAAGAAAAGATTAGTAATAAAATTAAAGATATATCGGGGGGCAAGGGACGTGTTTTGAAAATAACAAAATTAGATTAACTAATGCCAAAGGAAATTAAACTCTGTTTGCTTTACAGAGATATGTGGCAATCTTCTGGTAAATATATGCCAAAAGTTGACCAGTTAGTCAAAGTTGCAGAACCAATAATAAAGATGAATTGTTGGGATCGAATTGAAACTAATGGAGGTGGTTTTGAACAGATACAATTATTAGCTGGAGAAAACCCAAATGATGCCGTAAGAAAGTGGACTCAACCTTTTAATGATTATGGCATACAAACTCAGATGTTAGAGAGAGGATTAAATGCGCTTAGCATGTTCCCAGTATCAAAGGATATTAGAAAATTAATGTTTAAGGTTAAAAAAAAACAAGGAACTGATATAGCCAGATCTTTTGATGGATTAAATGATACTCGTAATTTAGAATTATCAATAAAGTATGCAGAATCTGGTGGTATGATTTCTCAGTCTTGTTTGTGCATAACACACTCTCAAATTCATAATGTAAAATACTATATTGATTTAGCAAAAAAATTGATTGAATTAGGAACAAAGGAAATTGCCATAAAAGACATGGCAGGTATTGGCAGACCTTCTACACTTGGTAAAATTGTAAAGGGTATCAAATCGTTTAGTCCTGATACTTTAGTTCAATATCATGGGCATTCTGGCCCTGGATTTTCTGTAGCATCTTCTTTAGAAGTTGCTAGGGCAGGAGCTGATATAATTGATGTTTCAATGGAGCCTTTATCATGGGGTACTACTCATGCAGATTTACTCACAATTCATGAAGTATTAAAGGATGATGGATTTGTTTTAAAGGATATAGATATGAAGTCCTATATGGATGTTAAAAAATTAACTCAAGAATTTATTGATGATTTTTTAGGTTATTATATAAACCCTAAAAATAGATATATGAACTCATTATTAATAGAGTCTGGATTACCTGGTGGGATGATGGGAAGTTTAATGAATGATCTAGAAAAAAGTTTATTAAGTATTAATAAATGGTTAAATAAAAATAATAAGAATAAAATATCTATTGATTTATTATTTTCATACTTATTAGATGAGGTTAAATTAATTTGGCCAATTTTAGGTTATCCTCCACTCGTGACTCCATATAGCCAATACGTGAAAAATGTTGCACTTGCCAATGTAATTCAAAACATTAAAGGAAAAGAAAAATGGAGTCTTATTGATGATAACACTTGGGATATGCTTCTTGGTAAATCTGGAAAATTACCGGGTAAATTAAGTGATGAAATAATTAAATTATCAAAAAAATTAAATAAGACCTTCTATACAAAAAATCCTCAAGATATATATGAGGATGTATTAGATATCAACAAGAAAGAAATGAAAAAAAATGATTGGAAACTTGGTCAAGATGATGAAGAACTACTTGAGTATTCTTTACATAAAACACAATATATTGATTTTAAATCTGGAAAAGCTAAAAAAAGATTTAATGAGGATCTTCTTATAAAGAGAAAATCTAATAATATGGATGAAAAATTAAATGATACTGAGACGGTAGTTTTAGATATTGATGGTAATCAATTTAAAGTAGAATATTCTTTAAGCTCAGAAGGAAAAGATTTATCATATGAAAAACTCGATGGTCAAAAATTACTTTCACCTATTGAAGGAAGAATTTTTTTAACAAAAGAATCAAATGAAACACCAGTTAAAATTAATGATGTCGTAAATAAAGGAGACATATTATGTTATATTGAATCAATGAAAGTCATTAATGCTATTAAATCTGAATATTCTGGTAAAATTGTTAAGATTTGTTTTAATGACGGAGATGATATTGATGATGATGATGTGTTGTTTTTAATTAAATAATATGGAATTTTTAGAGAAAATTATAGATATGACAAGTTTTGGAGAATTGATTTCTCAACCAGAATACGTTGGGATGCTTTTAATAAGTATTTTAATTCTTTACTTAGGGATTGTAAAGAAATACGAACCTCTTCTTTTGGTTCCAATAGGGTTCGGTGTATTAATGGCAAATATACCTGGAGCTAATCTTGGAGTTGTTAAAATTGAAGATTCGATAGGTATTTTAGAGATAGCTGAAAAGTATGGAATTATTAATTTATTATATTATTCTCTTATTAAAACAGGCTTTCTTCCTCCAATAATTTTTATGGGTGTTGGAGCTTTAACGGATTTTGGTCCAATGCTTAAAAATTTGAGACTAGTTTTTTTTGGTGCAGCAGCTCAGTTTGGTATTTTCACAGTTTTAATTTTAGCAAGTCTAATGGGATTTTCTAATCAAGAAGCGGCATCCTTAGCTATTATTGGTGGTGCTGATGGACCTACGGCTATTTATACAGCAATTATATTAGCTCCACACTTATTGGGTCCTATAGCTATTGCAGCTTATTCATATATGGCTTTAGTTCCCGTCATAATTCCATTTGTAGTTAAGCTTACGGTTTCTAAAGAAGAACTTTTGATAAATATGAAAAAGCAAGATGAGAAACATCCAAATCTTTTTGAGATTAAAAATTTAAATGTTGTTAAAATTTTATTTCCTATTGTCATAACACTAATGATATCAATTATTGTTCCATCATCTACTCCATTGATTGGGTTTTTAATGTTTGGTAATCTTATTAAAGAAATTGGTGTTTCTACTTTAAGGTTATCTAAGGCTGCTTCAGATACTATATTAAACACAAGTACAGTCTTTTTAGGAATTTCAATTGGAGCTACAATGACTCCCACTTCATTTTTAAATATTCAAACAATTGGAATTATAGTTGGAGGGTTATTTGCATTTATGATATCTATATTAAGTGGTATAATTGCTGTTAAAATTTATAATTTATTTGTTAGTAAAAAAATAAATCCATTAATTGGAGCTACAGGATTAAGTGCTGTTCCAATGGCAAGTAGGGTGGCAAATGATTTAGCTTTAAAAGAAGATTCTACTAATCACATAATGCATTATGCTATGGCAAGTAATATTGCTGGCGTTATAGGTTCTGCAGTAGCTGCTGGAATTTTAATTACCTTTCTTTCATAGGTAATTTTTCTTAAAATTTATTTTAAATACTTTTCTAAAGTATTGGTGTTGTCATGAATTATTATTTCTTTAAAAATATCAAAATATAAAAACTTATTATCATTCATTTTATGAAATTGATTAATTAATGGATCATAGAAGCCATTCAAATTCATCAAATGAATACTTGTTTTTTTAATATTCAAGCTTTTCCAAGTTATTATTTCTGAAAGTTCTTCAAGTGTCCCGATACCTCCAGGTAATGCTATAAATATTTGAGATAAATCATACATTTTTTTCTTTCTTTCATGCATATTTTTAACTCTATATAATTTTGTTATATCTGTATTTATAATTTCTTTTTTTGATAATATATCTGGAATAACACCTATTACTTTACCATTATTTTTTAAAACTTCTTTAGCAATTAACCCCATAAGACCAATTTTTGCTCCTCCATACACTAAAGTCATATTATTTGATGCAATAATTTTTCCTATTTTTCTAGTTTCTTTTACTATTATGGAATCTTTTGAATTACTTGATGCACAAAAAACACAAATCTTTTTAGGCATATTTTTAAGAACTAATTTGAGTAACTTTGTATATTAATTTTAATGTAATATATATTGGAATTTTTAAACCTTATCTCTCTGGATTCACTTTTATTGTTAGGTGGTTTTTTTGTGGTTTGTGTTTCAGCATATCAGATTAGTATTTTTTTTAAAAAATATCGTTTGCCTTTAGTTTCTGGTTTAATCATTGCAGGTTTATTTTCTGGGCAATATATTTTTAATTTAATTCCGTCAATTTCTATTGATAGTTTATTTTTTTTAAATGATTTTTCATTAGCATTTATTGCATTTGCAGCCGGTTCAGAACTTTATTTGAAGGAAATAAAAAATCGTATAACAAGTATTAAATGGTATAGTTTAAGTAATATTTTTATTACATTTTTAGTTGGTTTTTTATTGATTTTCATCTTATTATCTATAATGCCAATTTTTGAAAATATTTCATTTACTATTAAAGTATCAATTGCATTATTAACAGGTACTGTATTTGTTGCAAGATCTCCCGCATCTGCAACTGCTGTAGTTAATGAGTTAAAATCAAAAGGCCCATTTACTTCTACGGCAATGGGTATAGTTTGTGTTTCAGATTTTGGAGTTGTTATATTGTTTTCAATTATTTTTTCATTTGTTAAGTCTATTGATTCAGGTTCATTTCATATACTTAGTTTATTATATCTAATCTTTGAATTAGTTTTTTCATTTTTACTTGGAATTGTATTGGGTAGAATATTAAATATTTTTTTAAGTTTTAGTGTTAATAAATTTTTTAAATATTTTTTATTATTACTATTAGGGTACTCTTCTTTTTTAATTTCTTATGAAATAAGAAATTTAACTATCCTATATTTTTATCATGAATTTATTATAGAACCTCTGCTAATATGCATGACAGCTAGTTTATACATAATAAATAAAACAGATAAAAGGCTTGAATTCTTAAATTTTATTGAGAAATCAAGTATATATATTTATGTTGTTTTTTTTACTTTAATAGGCGCCTCAATTAATTTGCCTTTATTATATAATGTTTTTGGCTATGCAATTATATTTTTTATTTTGAGACTTATTTCTTTATTTATTGCATCTAATGTTGGGGGTTTTTTAGCTTATGATAAAAGTAGTTTCAGACTTTTGGGTTGGATGCCTCATATTACTCAAGCAGGGGTAGCTATTGGTTTGATCAAAATTATTGAAACGGAATTTGTCAGTTGGGGTGATGGCTATTCTGAAGAATTAAGTATAATATTAATTTCGTCGATTATAATTAGTCAATTTATAGGCCCACCTCTATTTAAATTAGCTATTACTTATATAGGAGAACATAATCGCAAGAAATTAAATGTTGATGTAAAGAAAAATGATGCTATTATATTTGGATTAGAACCACAGTCAATTTCTATAGCAAAACTTTTAAAATCTAGAGGATGGGATGTCGATATAGTTTCTTTTGAGAGTAAAAATTTAATTAAAGTTCCAAAGGAAATAGGTATGTTAAAAATTAATGCTATTGATAAACATAACTTTGATAAAATTAATTTTAACAATTATGAATCAGTTGTATGTTTATCAACAGATAATATAAATTCTGATATATGTAAACTATCGTATTCAACTTATGGAAATAAAAATTTAATTGTACGAATTAATGATCACGTTAATGTTGATATTTTTTTGAAATTAAAAGTAAAAATTATTCATCCATCAGAAGCAATTGTAAGTTTGATAGATCAATTTGTCAGATCTCCTCAAGCCACATCTATAATGTTTGGACTTGAGAAGGATAAGGAAACAAGAGATATTACTCTTCTTAATAATCAAATTTCAGGATTAGTATTAAGAGATTTAAGATTACCAAGTGATGTTTTAATGTTATCAATAAAGAGAAATGATGAATTGATTATAAGTCACGGTTATACAAGACTCTTAAAAGATGATATAATTACTTTTATAGGTTCATCTAAAAGTTTAGATAAATTAACATTAAGGTTTGATAGTTAGATAATTTAATTTTTCAATAAGTTATATTTGTGAGATGAATAACAAGGATTTGTTAAAAAAAATAGTTTCTCATTGTAAAGAATATGGTTTTGTTTATCAATCCAGTGAAATATACGATGGCCTTAGTGCTGTATATGATTATGGGCCATATGGGTCTTTGCTAAAAAATAACATAAAAGATTTTTGGTGGAAGTCTATGGTTCAATTAAATGAAAATGTTGTTGGGTTAGATTCTGCAATATTTATGCATCCAAATACATGGAAAGCTTCTGGCCATATTGATGCATTTAATGACCCTCTTATTGATAATAAAGATTCTAAAAAAAGATATAGAGTAGATATTTTAATTGAAGAATATATTGAAAAAATACAATCTAAAATTTCAAAAGAAATTATAAAAGCTAAAAAAAAATTTGGTGATAAGTTTGATGAAGATCAATTTATAAAGACAAATAATAGGGTTATTAATAATTCTGATAAGATCAAAAAAACATCTAAAGAATTAAATAAATGCTTATTAAAAAATGATTTGGATGGTCTTAAAAATTTAATTATAGAATTAGGAATAAATGATCCTATTTCAGGAACTAATAATTGGACTGATGTTAAGCAATTTAATTTAATGTTTTCAACAGAGATTGGGTCAAATATAGAATCTTCAAGCACTATTTATTTGAGACCAGAAACTGCTCAAGGCATATTTTTAAATTTTTTAAATGTTATTAATTCTACAAGAGTTAAGATACCTTTTGGAATTGCTCAAATTGGAAAGGCTTTTAGAAATGAAATTATAGCCAGACAATTTGTTTTTAGAATGAGGGAGTTTGAACAAATGGAAATGCAATTCTTTGTTGAACCTGGAAAAGAAATTCATTACTATAATCTTTGGAAAGAAAAAAGAATGAAATGGCATAAATCTCTTGGGTTAGGAGATAATCTATATAGATTCCATGATCATGAAAATTTAGCACATTATGCTAATGCAGCATCTGATATTGAGTTTGATTTTCCAATGGGATTTAAAGAATTAGAAGGAATACATTCAAGAACAGATTTTGATTTAAAAAGACATCAGGAGTTATCTGGAAAAAAAATAAATTATTTTGATCAAAAGTCTAAATCTAGCTATGTTCCTTATGTTGTTGAAACTTCAGTTGGATTAGATAGATTATTTTTATCAGTTTTATCATCCTCTTATAAAAGTCAAAAATTAGAAAATGGAAGTGAGAGAATTTACTTAAAAATACCTTTTGCTTTGGCTCCAGTGAAAGCAGCAATTTTACCTTTAAATGCTAAAGATAATTTGCCAGAAAAAGCAAAAATATTATATGATGAATTAATGATACTTTTTAATGTTCAATTTGATGAAAAAGATTCAATTGGTAAACGTTATAGAAGACAAGATGCAATTGGAACCCCTTATTGTATAACTTATGATTATGATTCATTAAAAGATAATTCTGTTACTATTAGAGATAGAAATACTATGATTCAGGAAAGAATTCCAATAACAAAATTAAAGAATTATGTTAATGAAAATACATCTATAAATAATTTGCTAAAAGAAGTATAATGGTTGATGGTTTTTCAAATTTTATTTTAAGATATAGAGTCTTTTTTATTTCTATAATTTTTCTTTTTACAGTTTTTATGGCTTACCAAAGCCAGTTTGTAAGGTACAATTATAATTTTGCTCAAACAGTCCCTGATTCAGATGAGGATATGATCTATTATCAAGATTTTAAAAAAATTTTTGGTGAAGATGGTAATGTGTTTGCAATTGGTTTAAAGGATTCTTCAATTTTTGATATTAAAACATTTAATAGCTATAATGAATATGTACAAAATTTAGAATCTATTAAAGGTATTAATGGTGTTTTAAGTTTACCTAATTTAAAAGTTTTAACTAAAGATGAAGTTAACAAAAGTTTTAATTTTAAAAATTTATATAGTTCCTTTCCGACTACTCAAAACGAACTTGATAGTCTATTAATTTTATCTAAAAATCAAAAATTTTATGAGAATAAAATTATAAATAGTGAGGGCGCTGTTACTCTACTTATAACAATAGATAAATCGATACTTAATTCTCCTAATAGAAATAATTTGATGTTGAAATTAATTGAAGTAAGTAAAGAGTTTTCAATTAAAAATAAGATAGATCTTCATTATGCAGGATTGCCATATTCAAGATACATTATGGCTGAAAGTGTAAAATCTGAATTGGTAACTTTTTTAATAATTTCGATACTAATAACTTCAATTATTCTATTTCTTTTTTTTAGATCTTTTGATACAGTTTTTGTTCCAATATTAATTATTGCTATTGTAGTTATATGGGTTTTTGGAACTTTATCATTATTAAATTATAAAATAACATTACTTACTGCTCTTCTTCCTCCTTTAATAGTTGTTATTGGAATTCCTAATTGTGTTTATATGTTAAACTATTATCATTTTTCATTAAATAAATTTTCTTCTAGAAGAGAAGCAATTTCACATGTAATTAAAACAATTGGCTTAATAACATTAATAACTAATGTAACTACTGCTGTAGGTTTTTTTGTTTTAGCTACCACCGACATTAAAGTATTAAATGAATTTGGTATTGTAGCTGGAATTAATGTGATGGGTACATTTTTTGTTAGTATTTTTTTGTTGCCGACTATATATTTGATTTTGCCTAAACCAAAATCTAAGCAAACTAATTATTTGAATTATAGTTTTTTATATTTTTTAATTAATTTATTTAGGACTATTTCTTTTAATCATCAAAAAAAAGTGTTTGTTTTTTATATTTCTTTAATCCTTGTTTCATTATATGGTTTTTCTAAAATAAAAGCAGTTTCTTTTTTGATTGATGACGTCCCAGCCGAAAGTTCTTTAATGAAAGATATGAAATTTTTTGAGTCAAACTTTGCTGGTGTAATGCCTTTAGAAATTATTATTGATACAAAAAATAAAAAAGGAGTACAAAACTTAAGTACCTTAAGAAAAATTGATAGGTTAGAAAATTTTTTAAAAGAGAAATCTTATATATCAGATCCTATATCTATTGTAAGTTTTGTAAAAGCTTCACGGCAAGCATATTATAATAATAATCCGTCGTTTTATAGCCTTCCAAATCAAAGAGATAAAGGTTTTATTTTAAGATACTTATCATCTGGTTATGGAGAAAATATATCCAATGAGAGTATTTCTAAATCTTTTGTAGATTCTTTAGGTCAAAAAATTAGAATTTCATTAAACATAGCTGATTTAGGATCTCATAAAATGGATTCAATAATTAAAAATGTTATTCAACCAGAAATAGATAATATTTTTATAAAAACAAAAAATGAAATAAAGCTTACGGGAACAACTCTTATTTTTATTAAAGGGATAAACTTTTTGATTGAAAATTTAATTCAAAGCATGATTCTTGCATTTTTGATTATAAGTATAATTATGTCTTTATTATTTAAAAACATTAAAATGGTTATAATTTCTTTAATTCCAAATATTATTCCATTGATAATAGCTGCAGGAATTATGGGAACTTTTGGAATACCCCTAAAACCAAGTTCTGCTTTAGTTTTTAGTATAGTTTTTGGTATATCTGTTGACTATTCTATTCACTTTTTAGCTAAGTTTAAAAATGAATTATTAATGAATAAAGATATTAAAGTTGCTGTTATAAATACAATTGAAGAAACTGGTAGGAGTATGATATTTACTTCTTTTATTTTATTTTTTGGATTTATAATTTTTGCTTTTTCTAGTTTTGGTGGTACTATTGTTTTAGGTGTTTTAACTTCTATTATATTATTTGTGGCGATGATTACTAACTTAACATTACTTCCTTCTATAATTTTATATTTCTATAATTCTAAAAATTAATTTTATATATAGATGAATAAAAAGTTTAATGAATACAAGTCAATTAATTATTATGAACTAAGCTCTGATATACTTTCTTTTTGGAAAGAAAATAAAGTCTTTGAAAAATCTATTTCTTTAAGAGACAATGGGGATGTATTTTCTTTTTATGAAGGACCTCCTTCTGCAAATGGAATGCCTGGTATTCATCATATTATGGCAAGAACTGTAAAGGACATTTTTTGCAGATATAAAACTTTGAAAGGATTTAAAGTTTATAGGAAAGGTGGTTGGGATACCCATGGATTACCTGTTGAATTACAAGTGGAGAAAAAACTTGGAATAACAAAAGATGATATTGGAAAATCTATATCAGTTGATGACTATAATAAAGAATGTAAGAGTACTGTAATGCAGTATAAAAAAAACTGGGAAGAATTAACAGAGAGATCGGGGTATTGGTTAGATTTAGATAATTCTTATATAACTTTTAAAAATAAATATATTGAGTCTGTATGGTGGTCAATAAAAGAGTTACACAAAAAAGGGTTATTATATAAAGGCTATACAATTCAACCATTTTCTCCTGCTGCAGGCACTGGACTTAGTTCACACGAGTTGAATATGCCCGGAGCTTATAAAGATATATTTGATGTTTCTGTAACCGCTCAATTTAAATTAATTAATAATAAAAAATCAAATAGAGTCTTTAAAAAAATTAATGGTGATATTTTTTTTCTTGCATGGACAACAACACCTTGGACATTACCTGCAAATAATGGGCTTGCTGTTGGTAAAAAAATAAATTATTCTTTAATAGAAACACATAATAAGTATACCTATGAAAAGATAAATGTAGTTTTAGCACAAGACTGTATTAAATCTTTTTTTGATTTAAAAAATGTAATTGAGAGTGATTTGAGTAATTATGATGAAAAAAAAATAGAGTATAAAATATTAAAAACATTAAAAGGAAGTGATTTTGTTGGTTTTGATTATGAACAATTACTTCCATATGTAAAAGCAGAGAAGCCAGCTTTTACGGTTGTTGATGCAGATTTTGTTTCTACTGGTGAAGGCACAGGAATTGTTCATATTTCTAGAACTTTTGGTTCAGATGATTATTTAGTTTCAATTAAAAATAATTTACCTGGTATTTTTGTTAAGGATGAAAAAGGACATGAAGTTCCAGTAGTTGATAAATCAGGAAAATTTGTTAATCAAATTACTGATTTTGCAGGTATGCAAGTAAAAAATTTTGATGGAGAATTAAGTGAAGATCAGTTATCAACTGATGCTAAAATTTCTATAAAACTTAAAAAAGAAAATAAAGCATTTGATGTCAAAAAATACAAACACTCATACCCTCACTGTTGGAGAACAGATAAACCAATTTTATATTATCCTATGGATTCTTGGTTCATTAAAACAACAAAATTCAAAGATCAATTTATTAAACAAAATTTAGAAATCAACTGGCAACCTGAATCAACTGGTACAGGAAGATTTGGAAATTGGTTGGAAAATTTAGTTGATTGGAATCTTAGTAGATCAAGATATTGGGGTACTCCTTTACCTATTTGGAGAACAAAAGAAGGAAAAGAAGAAATATGTATTGGAAGTTTTGAAGAGTTAAAAAATGAAGTTAAGAAATCTTATGAAAAAGGGTTTAATAAATTTTTAATAGAAGATGATTTTGATATGCATCGCCCATATGTAGATGATATTATTTTAGTTTCTAATTCTGGAATCCCAATGTATAGAGAATCTGATATTATTGATGTTTGGTATGATTCTGGCTGTGTTCCTTTTGCTCAGTATCATTATCCTTTTGAAAATTCTGATTTTTTTAAAAAAATGTTTCCTGCAAAATTTATTGCAGAGGGTGTAGATCAAACTAGGGGTTGGTTTTTTACTCTTCATGCAATTTCTATTATGTTATTTGGAAAAAAAAGTTTTGAAAATGTAATTTCTAATGGATTAGTATTAGATAAAGAAGGAAATAAAATGTCTAAGAGATTGGGAAATGCTGTTGACCCCTTTAAAACTATAAAAAATTATGGTCCAGATGCGACAAGATGGTATATGATATTTAATTCTAATCCATGGGATAATTTAAAATTTGATGATGAAGGCATTAAAGAAGTTTTGAGAAAATTTTTTGGAACCCTTCAAAATACATATAATTTTTTCGCTCTTTATGCTAATTTAGATGGGTTTACTGGTGGAGAAAAAAATATTGATTATTCTAAAAGAACTTTTGAAGATCAATGGATAATAAGTAAGCTTAATTCCACAATAAAATTAATAGATTCTTATTTAGAAACTTATAATCCTACTAAAGCGGCAAGATGTTTAAATCAATTTTTAATTGATGATTTAAGTAATTGGTATGTGCGTTTAAATAGAAAAAGATTTTGGAAAGGTGATTTTACTGAAGATAAAAAAAAGGCATATCAAACATTATTTGAATGTCTAGAAAAAATTTCTATTTTATCATCTCCCTTTATTCCATTTTATTCGGAGCATTTATTTAAAGATTTAAATTCTGTTGCTTCTAAAAGAGTAGTAGAGTCTGTTCATCTATCAGATTTTCCTAAAGTTGATGAAAAATTAATTAATAAAGAAATGGAAATAAAAATGAAATATGCCCAAAATATTTCATCATTAGTGCATTCAATAAGAAAGAAGGAAAAAATAAAAGTTAGACAACCTTTAAGCAAGATTCTTATTCCAATTAAATCTAATTTGGAAATAAAAAAAATTAAAGCTGTTCAAAATATTATTTTAAATGAAGTGAATATTAAAAAAATTGAGTTCATAGATGACTCTTCTCAAATTTTGGTTAAAAAAGCTTTGCCTAATTTTAAAGTTATAGGAAAAATTTATGGACCACTTACTAATAAGATAGTTGAAATTATTAATAATTTTAATAAAGAGGATATATCTTCATTAGAAAGCAATACTTCTCTTAAAATTAAGATAGATAATAAAGATTATTTAATTGATCTAGATCAGGTTATTATAAAGTATAGTGATATATCAGGTTGGGCTATAGCTAATAATGAATTGTTTACTATAGCATTGGATATTAGTATATCAGAAAAGCTAAAATTTGAAGGAATTGCTAGGGAATTTATTAATAGAATTCAAAATTTAAGAAAAGACACAGGGCTAAATGTTATTGATAAAATTTCTATTGATGTAATAGATAATAAATCAATTATTAATGAATCTTTAAAGTTGTTTGATAATTATATTTGCAATGAAATTCAAGCAACAAATATGCATATCAAAAATAATTTTATACCTAGTTATACTTTTGAATTTGAAAATGAAAAAATTCAATTTTCATTAAGAAAAAATAAATGAAAACATATCAATTTTATTATTTAGTAATACTGCTAGTCATAGTGGATCAAATAATCAAATTATTGGTCCATTATAATATGCCTTTATACAGTGAGATTTCTTTAATAGGAGATTTCTTTAAACTTCATCATATAGAAAATCCAGGGATGGCATTTGGAATTAATTTTGACTATAAATACACTAAATTGATTTTGACTCTTTTTCGTTTATTTGCTTCTATAATTATTGGATTTTATCTCTACGGATTAATTTTAAAAAATGTTAATACAAAATTATTATTATCAACTTCTTTGATTCTTTCTGGTGCGATTGGAAATGTAATTGATAGCATATTTTATGGCATTTTTCTAAAAAATGCTCCAGCGAATGCGCCATTCGAGTTGTTTAATGGACAAGTTATAGATATGTTTTATATAGATATATGGGAAGGTTATTTGCCTTCTTATATACCATTTATAGGTGAAACATATTTATCATTATGGCCAGTTTTTAACATAGCAGACTCATGTATATTTATTGGTGTTTCAATTTTAATTATTTTTCAAAAACAGGTTTTTAATTCAAATGAATATTAATTCATTTATTTCAATATGTATAGAATTAATATTTTTTAAAATTGTTTTCTTTGAATTATTTAATTCATTTTTAAGAGGTGATGATGATATCTTTATAAATAATTTAGAATCTTTTATAAAAATTTTTTTTGTTCTTTTTGTAACACCATTCCCCATTAAATTTTCCCAAGTATTTTGAATTTTTGCCTCAAGTAAATTCTTTGAAATCTTATTTTTTTCAAATAGTTGAGATGTTAAATCTTTAATTCTTAAAGGTTTTGAATTTCTATAATTTTTCATCTATTGTTCCATTTTGGATTTTAATTATTTTTAGTTTTTTATTTATATTTTTTATTTTATTCATTCTATCTATAATTGAATCCGTAATAAAAATTTGTGAAAAATCATTACTATTAAAATATTTTAATAATAAAGAAACCCTTTTGTCATCTAGTTTATCAAAAACATCATCTAATAGTAATATAGGTGTTTTTTTAGATGTTTCTTTTAACATAAAAAATTCAGTTATTTTTAAACTTATTATAAATAATTTTTGTTGCCCCTGCGATCCAAATTTTTTTATGAGTTCTTCATTCATTTTAAATAAATAATCATCATGATGAATTCCAAAAGATGTTTTGTTTGAATAAAAATCAATTTTAAAATCATTATCATATTGATTAATTCCTTTACTACTTTCAAAGTTTGAAGTATAATTTATTGATGTAGTAATTTCTGATTCTGATAAAATTTTAAAAGTTTTATTAAACTTTGATTCAAATAATTTAATGTTATTAATTCTAGTTTTATTTATCGTCTCATTTAATTTGAATAGCCTCTCATTATATGTATTTAATTGATCTTTATCTATTTCACTAATTGATAAAGTATTTTTTAAATATGCATTTCTTTGTTTGAGTAGTTTATTGTAATCTATAAGATTATTAAGATAATTTTTACTTAATTGACTTAATAGAATATCGTAAAATCTTCTTCTTTGTTTGCTGTATCCTCTAATTAAGTTAATATCATATGGTGTAATAAATACACATGGAATTTTACCTATATGATCTTTAATTTTTTTATATGGTGTATCATTTTCGTATATAATTTTTTTGAATTTTTCATTTAATACACATTTATAAAAGTTTTTATTTGTATTATAAGTTCCTTCAATTTTAAAAAATGATTCTCCTTTTCTTATGTTTTCAAAGTCTGTACTATTTAATGCACTTTTAGTGTATGATAAATAGTATATTGAATCTAATAAATTTGTTTTCCCAGCACCATTTTTTCCAAAAATGAAGTTTACTTCAGGTGAAAAATCAAAAATTATTGAATTGTAATTTTTGAAATTATTAATCTTTATTTTGTCAAGATGCATATATATTTGTGCAAAAATTAAATTTTTTTTATTTCTGTAAATAAAGAAATTTTTAAAACAATAAGGTTATTATATTAATATATTATGCCAGGATTAAAAGATAAAAAGATAAAATCACCTAAAGAATTAAGTTCATTTGATTCTTCTACATATCTCTATTGGCTTAAATCTATGGTATTGATGCGTAGGTTTGAAGAAATGGCAGGTAGATTATACGGGCAACAAAAAATTCGTGGATTTTGCCATCTATATATCGGTCAAGAAGCTTGTATAGCTGGATGTGTATCTGCTTTAAAAGATGGAGACAAATACATTACTTCATATCGTGATCATGCTCATCCTCTAGCTTTAGGAACAAATCCTGATAATATAATGGCAGAATTATTTGGAAAGTCTACGGGAGTGTCTAAAGGTAAAGGTGGTTCTATGCACATGTTCGATAAAGAAAAAAATTTTTTTGGAGGTCATGGTATTGTTGGAAATCAAATTCCCATGGGAGCTGGAATAGCTTTTGCTGAAAAATATAAAAAAACTGATAATATATGCTTAACTTTTTTAGGTGATGGTGCAGTGAGGATAGGAGCATTTCATGAAGCTCTTAATATTGCTATGTTTCTTAAGCTACCTGTTATTTTTATTATTGAAAATAATGGTTATGCTATGGGAACTTCTGTTAAAAGATCATCGAATGTAACAGAACTTTACAAAGTAGGATTAGGTTATGATATTCCATCCGCACCTGTAGATGCAATGAATGTTATAAATGTTCATCAAGCTATTTCAAAGGCAGCTAAAAGAGCTAGAAAAGGAGATGGACCATCTTTATTGGAATTTAGAACTTATAGGTATAAAGGTCATTCTATGTCAGATCCTGCTAATTATAGATCTAAAGAAGAGTTAGAAAATTATAAAGATAAAGATCCAATTGAACAGGTGAAAAATATTTTATTAAATAAAAATATTTTATCTCAAGAAGAGATAGAATCTGTAGATAAAAATATCAAGGAACAAGTTAAAAAATCAGTAGAATTTGCTGAGAATTCTCCTTATCCTAATAAAGAAGAAATTTTTTCTGATATTTATGTTCAAAAAGATTATCCATTCATTAAAGAATAAATATTTTAATACTATGGTCAAAATAAAAAAATTTAAAAACAAAAACGAAGAGAAACTACCTATTGAAAATCCTGAAATTATTTCTGAAACATTAAGTAAATCAGAGATTTTTATCAATAAGAATAAAAATTTATTATCTGGGGTTTTGGGCTTTATTGTGATAGCAGTTTTAGCTATATCAGTTTTTAATTATTTTAAAACTAATCAAAACATTACTGCTCAAGAAGAAATGTTTCAAGCCGTATATTATTTTGAATCGGATAGTTTAGTAAAAGCATTAAATGGTGATGGTAATAACTATGGGTTTCTGGAAATAATTGATGAGTTTAATCTTTCTGAAGCAGCTAATATAGCATACTTTTATGCAGGATCTTCTTATTTGAAATTGGAAGACTATGATAATGCAATTAGATATTTAGAAAATTTTAGTTCAAATGATTATTTTATTCAGGCAAGAGCATATTCTTTAATTGGAGATGCTTATGTAGAATTAGATGATTATGATAATGCAATTTCATATTTTAAAATGGCATCTAGTTATGAGCCTAATGAATTCTTTACACCTAATTATTTGTTAAAATTAGCATTAGTTTATGAGGAATTAAATGATTTTAAATCAGCTCTTGATTGTTATATAAAAATAGTTAATGATTTTAAAGATTCTTCAGAATATCAAATATCATTGAAAAATAAAGCTAGATTAGAAGCTAAAATATGATGAGTATAAATACAATTTTATCTCATGATTTTAAATTTTCAGATTCTAAAAAAATAAAAGTTGGTATTGTTACTTCATTTTGGAATAATGATATAACCTCTATGCTTAAAAATTCTTGTCATAATTATTTAATTAATGTGGGTTTAAAAAAGTCTAATATTTTTCATGTAGATGTTCCGGGGAGTATGGAGTTAGTTTTGGCTTCTGATTTATTAATAAATAAAAAAAAAATTGATGGTGTTATTGCTCTGGGATGTATAATAAAAGGTGAGACAAATCATGATAGATATATTTCTCAGTCTGTTTGTAATGGTTTAGTAGATGTCTCTTTAAAACACTCTTTACCTGTAATTTTTGGTGTTTTAACTACAGATTCCAAAAAGCAAGCATTAGAAAGAGCTGGAGGGAAAAATGGAAATAAAGGTGAAGATTCTGCCTATAGTTTTCTTAAAATGATTGAATTAAAAGATAATTTAAATACTTAATTTATAAGTATATAAGTTATTGCACCACATAAGTAGCCGATAAAAGCCAGTAATGATATTTTTTTTACATACCAAAAAAATGGTATTTTTTCAAGTCCCATTATAGCTACTCCTGCAGCAGATCCAATAATTAGTACACTACCTCCAGTACCAGCACAGTAAGCTAAAAATTCCCAAAATAATCCATCTTGCATAAAGTAACCAGAAGCTTCAATTGGATACATTCCCATAGCAGCAGCAACTAATGGAACATTATCAATAATTGCAGATAATAGACCAATAATTATTCCAATTATATAGATTCCATTATCAGTTTGTGTTCCTATATTTTTTTCTAGAAATATAGACATTTCATTTAATTGACCTGCACTTTGTAAGCTTCCAACCGCTAGTAAAATACCTAAAAAGAATAAAACTGTTGGAACATCCATTTTTTCTAATGCATGAAATGCAGAAAAATATTTTCTTTCATCGGCATCTCTTTTTCTATGCATTATATCAGTTATTAACCATAATATACCAAGACTTAACATCATTCCCATAAATGGAGGTAAGTGCGTTACAGATTTAAAAATAGGAACAAAAATTAATCCCGCAACTCCAGCAATAAAAACAAAGTTTCTTTGGAATACTGATGTATGATGAGAATTTACCATAAAACTATCATCGGGTCTTTTGATTTCGCCTTTCATCCTAAATGATAGAATAGTAGCTGGAACTATAAAGCAAACTAAACTTGGAATAAAGAGATTAGTAATGATTTCAACAGATGTTATTTGATCACCAATCCAAAGCATTGTAGTTGTAACATCACCAATGGGTGACCAAGCCCCACCAGCATTTGCTGAAATTATGACCATACCTAAAAATATCCACCTATCCTTTTGATCAGCTATAAATTTTCTTGTCAGTGATACCATTATTATAGAAGTTGTTAAGTTATCTAAAGCTGCAGAAAAGAAAAATGATAAAATACCTATTATCCACAATAGTTTGAATTTGCTTGAAGTAGTAATTTTTTCTGTAACAACTCTAAATCCACCATGTAAATCAATTATCTCAACAATTGTCATTGCGCCCATTAAGAAAAATAAAATACTTGCTATCTCAGATAAATGTTCAAACAATTGAACTTCTGTAACATAGTGTTGAATAATATCATATGTATCTTTATTATTAGATGTTGTGGTTTCAATTACTTCATTTTTATATGTATTAGAAAATTCTTTTTCAGCGTATTCTTTAACATTCTCAAGTTTAACAATATCATCTTTTCCAGTCACATAAATTGTCCAGCATAAAATTCCAGTTACTAAAGCAATAGCTGCTTTATCAATTTTCAAAGTGTGTTCCAGAGTTATACAGATATAACCTACAACAAAAACAACAATCATTAGTTCGTACATATTCAATAATTTATTTTATTAAAATACCTGATGAAGTAGATATTTTTGCACCTGTTACAGATTTTAGTACATTCTTTTTATTTAAAAATTTAAATAAACCTAAAAATCCAAATATTAGCGATTCCTTAAAATTAATTAATTTTTTTTCAGGTACAAAAAAATTACAATTAAGGTTATCTAAATATTTTATTCTTTTAACTAAGTATTTATTAAAGGTACCCCCTCCTGTTAATAATATTTTAGCATTTTCTTTTTTTAAAGAATTATTTAATTGATATGCTATATGTTCTGTATAAGTAAATAGCATATCTTCAACTTTATATTGTAAAAGAAGTGGTATGATTTTTTTTTCTACAAATATTACATCTAAACTTTTTGGATTTTTTTTTTTATAATATTTTAATGTATTTAACTCATTAAAAAGTTTTTCTATTAGTTTGCCTTTAGAAGCTTTAATTCCATTTTTATCATATTCTAATTTTATTTTTCTTGATAAATAGTTTAATACTAAGTTGGCAGCACATACGTCATATGCAATAATCTTATTTTTAATTAGATCTGTTATATTTAATATTCCTCCAATATTTATGCAATAATCATAATTAGTAAAAAGAAATTTTTCTCCAAATGGCACTAATGGCGCTCCTTGACCACCCATTAAAATATCTAATTGTCTAAAATTATATACTACAGGGATCTTTACTTTAGAAAAAATAAGTTGTCCATTTCCTATTTGTACTGATATTTTATCTTTTGGATTATGAAAAACAGTATGTCCATGTGAGGATATAAGTATAGGTTTTATTTTTGATTTATTAATAAAATTTGTGATTGATTTAGCAATAAAATTTCCAAAATCAAGATCTAACTTTTCTAGTTTATATGAATCAATTTTATTGCAATTGAGTAGTTTATTTTTCCACTTTCTACTATAGGGAATAGTTATAGTTTTTTTTAATTTATAATTCCACCCTTTTTTGTCTATCCAAAATTCACAAAATGCCATATCTAGACCATCGCAAGATGTTCCTGACATTATTCCTAAGGTCATATATCTTTTTAAACTCATCAATATATTTTTCTTTTTTTTCTAAATTAAAGAATGCATCTTTGCAATTCAATTTTAATAGCTAAATCTACTAGTAATATGCATAAAATAAATTTTTATGTTTTTTTGTTCTGTCTTTTTTTTGTTAGCAACATTTCTTTTTCACAACTAACAACTCCTTTTAGTTCATTGAATTCAATTGGAGAATTAAATGATAATTCTTTTGCAAATAATTTAGCAATGGGAGGTTTAGGTATTAGTAATGGATCTTATTGGCACCTTAATAATCAAAATCCTGCTGCCCTAGTATATAATAGATTTACTGTTTTTGAAATGGGACTATCTGCAGATGTAAGACAAATAATAAATAGCACCTCAAAGGATATCAATGGCAATGGAAATATAAATCATATTGGTTTTGGAATACCTTTAATTAAAGGAGGTAAATGGGTATCGTCAATGGGTTTTAATCCATATAGTACTGTAAGTTATAATTTGGCTGATATGCAGTTGGTAGATCAGAGTTCTGCGCTTGTAAGGTTTGAATATTCAGGGACAGGGGGATTAACTGAAGCATATTGGGCTCACGGATTTAAACTTTCTAAAGAAATCTCTCTAGGGTTGAAAGGCTCATATATTTTTGGTAAAATAACGAATACTACATCTGCTCAACTATCAAATGAAAATCAGTTTTATTCTACATACTTTGAAGAATCATTATATAATGATGTTACCTTAAATGCTGGATTTTTTTATAAAAAAGAAATAATAGAAAATAAATTTATTAAGGTAGGTTTGGTTTATGATTTAAAGTCCTCTTTAAATGCAGAAAGATTCTCTCGTTTAGAGAGAAGAATACCAGGCTCATCATCTCCAGTTGCTTTGGATACTTTACTTAAAAATCAATTATCTTCTTTTTCTATTCCCAAGGGATATGGGATTGGTATATCCTATGAAATACTTGATAAAGTGTCATTTGGCTTTGAGATGAAAGTTCAACCTTGGAATAGTTCAAGCGGATTTTTAGATAATTCAAGTATTTTTTATAGAAATGCATTTCAACTTTCTGCTGGTCTTGAAATTATTCCTGATGCAGAAAATGTAAACAGTTATTTTAAAAGGGTTACCTATAGGACTGGGATAATCTATAAAAGTATGCCTTACTTAATAAATGGTGGTGATATTAATAATATTGGTGTGACTTTTGGTTTATCATTACCTGTTGGAGCAATATCTAGAATAAACCTTGCATGTGAATTTGGTAGTAGGGGAAATATTGCTAATACATTAATAAAAGAAAGATACTTAAGGCTCATCGTAGGGAGTTCTATTAATAACATATGGTTTATTAAAAGAAAATTTGATTAGTTTTGAATATCATGAAACAAGTATTAATAGTAATTTTTTTAATTTTTTACAGTCAATTAATAATTGCTCAGCCTGGATGGAATTGGCCAGAAAATAAATCTGAAGCGGAAGAAAAAAATGTTTTATATACAGATTATCTTAAACAAGGAGATTGTTTAGCAGCTTTAGAATCACATTCATGGTTGGTAGATAATGTTGAAAATTTGCATGTATCAATTTATCAGAATGGTATTAAGATTTATCAATGTTTAATAAAAAGTGAATCAGATCCAGTTATAAAAGAGGGATATATAACTAAAGCATTAGAAATGTTTGATTTAAGAATTAAAAATTTTGGTAGAGAAGAATATGTTTTGAATCGAAAAGTAACATTTGCTTATTCTAATTATAGATCAGATAAGTCAATGTACGAGTCTTTATATAATCTTTTTTCAAAAGCTTTTGAGTTAAATGGCAATAAAATTGGAAATGGCAATTTAGTTGCTTTTATGGATATAATAAGAAAACATAAATTAACATCAAAAACTATTTCTGATGATGAAGTTCTTACAAATTATGATAATTTATCAAAAATCATTAGTTACAAAATAACTAATCAACCAGAAAATATTGAGAGACTTAAGAGATATCAAGATAATATTGATAAGTTATTAACAGCCACAATTACAGTTGATTGTAATTTTGTTGAAAACACTCTAGGCCCTAAATTATCGGACTTAACAGTATTAAATGATGAAATTGTAGAGACTAATTATGATTTAACAGCACCAGTAAATGTCTATTCTTCTGAAGCGACAAATCTTGCAAAAAAAATATTTCAGTTAAGTATAACCGGTAAATGTACTTCATCGGAAATAGCTTTATATGCAGCTAAAATTATGTTGTCTTCAGAACCTGATTTTGCTATTGCAAAATTTATTGCGGGAAGAGAGCAAGCTAACAAAAATTATGATATTGCATTAGATTTTTATGATAAGGCAATCAGCATTACAGACAATAATGACCAAAAAGCTGAGATATTTTTAAATAAAGCACAGCTATATTTGATTTTAGGAAATAAAGTAAAGTCTAGAAAAAATGCAAGATCATCTATTTCATCTAAGTCAAACAATCCTGATGCCTATAAGCTAATTGGAAATTTATATATGACATCTTATGAAGGATGTAAGGAGGGTAAAAGTAGAGTTAAAGATAGGCTTGTTTTTATTGCAGCATATAATATGTTTAAAAAGGGAGGTTTGTCTATTTATGCAAATCAGGCTAGAGATCAGTTTCCTTCTATGGAGGAGTTATTTAATGAAAATTATGAAATTGGGCAATCAATGGATGTTGGATGCTGGATAGGAGAGAAAGTAGTTTTAAATAAAAGAAATAATTAATGAAAATAGGTAATGTAGATGTAGGTGAATTTATTGAAAGTGTACCAGTTCTAAGGTTATTTGCTAAAAATATAGCACTTAGTGGTGGCATCGCTTTTATAGTTCAAGATTTTTTAATTCCATTATATTCTAATTATATATTACCAATTGTTGTTGGACTAATGTTAATTGCAATTTTTAGTTTGATTTATTGGAATTTTTCAAATAGTACTGGTAAGAAGTTTGATCATGGTTCATTTCAAATAAGTATTGTTCTTATTATTCTTTCTATAGTAATTACATCTTTGAGTTCCGTTTCAAAAGCTTTCTCATCAGGTGAAGAAGCGGATAGAGGAATTTTAGCTTCTAATGTTAAGTTCATTGCTGATCTTCAAGGTGAAACAAATGTTTACAAGGAAGATATTTCATCTCTCGGAAGAGATATATCAAGACTTCAAAGTGATTTATCAAACTTATCTGCTCAAATTTCTTCTCAAATTTCTAATGAAGGTAGCTTGAGTAATGAAGATTTCTTAAATAAAATTTCTTCATTAATAGATGAAAAAAAATTAGACAGTAGAATATCTACTGATGATTTAGTTGATGATTCAAATGATAATGATGAAGCTAAAGAAATCAAAAATTTAAAAAGGGATTTAGAAATAGCAACAGAATTACTTAAACAGGTTACCTTATCAAATGTTAGAGTTCAAGAAAAAGAAAAAAAATCAGTTTTTGCAAATTCTGATAGTATTGTTTTTTATATAGACGAATTAAAAGATGATGTTGTTGATTTAAAGAATTTTTCATTACAGTTATTGGCAAATACGGCTTTGGTTGACACTAGGGATGAATTTAATTTATTTAAAGATGAAACCTCTAAGAATTTTGATGATTTTAAAGAGTTTACTAGTAATGAGATAAATGAAATAAAGAAACTCACTAATCTTTTAATTGAAAAAGGAAGTAGTATAGGTGGTTCTTCGCCCAAATTAGATAATTCAATATTAAAAGAAATGAGGGATTTATCAAATGCTGTTAAAGAAAACAGTTCTAGTTCAAGTGTAGATAAAGAATATCTTGATGAGATTACTAAAACTTATGAAACCTTAATTACTAAGCTTGATAATAATTCTTCTAATAATGACCTTGAAGGTTTAAAAAAACAACTAGCTAATTTAGAGGCTAATAGTTCGTCTTCATCTAGCAATCAATCAGAAATTGATAAAGTAAGTGCTTTAATAGGTAAACTTGAACAATTAGAATCTAATAGTTCTAGAAATGAAAATGTAATAAATGATAATTTATCAGGTCTTTCAGAACTGAAATATTATATAGTAGAATTGATGAAAGATCAAAAAGAAATCAATTTAATTGTTAAGGATTTAAGAGAGATTTTAGAGAAGAATGATCTTGAAAATAATTAATTTTCTTATTCATTAAATGCTGAGAAACCTTATAATAATATTATTTTTCCTTTTTTCTTGTAGCATACAATCTGTAGAAAATATAAAAGAAGAGTACCAGGGACCTGTTTTGGAAGTGGAGAACTTAAATACTTTTTTAAGCGACTCAGCGCAAATTAGATTAAAATTAATTTCAGATTTATATCAACTATTAAATAATGGAGATGAAATTTATCCCGATGGGCTTTTTATGAAAATATATTCAAAATCAAAAGATATTTTAATTGCTAATTTTGAAGCAAATCATGTGATAAAATATAATGATGACAATTATTATATAGCAACTGGAAATGTTGTTTTGATAAATATGGAATCAGGAGATGAATTAAGAACAGAGGAGTTATTTTGGTATCCAAACGATGAAAAATTTGAAACAATAAAATTTGTTACTATTAAAACGGATAATGAAATTCATACAGGTGAAGGTATGGAATCAAATCAAGATTTTTCAAATTATAAAATATTAAGACCTACAGGTATAATTGAAATTGATGAAAATTAAATATTTTTTATTTTTCATTGGAATAATATTTTTTTTCTTCAGTGTTTTTAGATTTATTAGTTATGGTTTTTTAAATTCTTATGAGTTTTTTATGATTTCATTCATTTTTATTTTTGTTTCTAAATTGACAAAGAGATGATTAATAGTATTGAAACTCAAATAATTTTAATTATTATTTGTTTGCTATTTTCTGCTTTTTTTTCGGGCTTAGAAATAGCATATATTTCTAGGGATAAATTAAATTTTGAGATTAAATCAAAATCAAAAAGTTTATTTGGAAAAATATTTTCTACTCTAAATAGAAATAGCTCTGAATTTATTGCAACTATGTTAATAGGGAATAATTTATCTCTAGTGATGTATGGTTTAATTATGACTCAGTTTTTAGAGCCAATGTTAAGTTTTATTAATAGTGATATAACAATTTTAATAATTCAAACACTACTATCAACTATAGTTGTATTAATTACGGCAGAATATATACCAAAAAGTATTTTTTTAATTAATCCTGATAAATTATTAGTAACGTTTTCAATTCCTCTTTTTATTATATATAAAATTTTTAACCCTTTAGTTAAAGCAATAATGGTTTTTTCTAAATGGTTTATTATAAATATTCTTCAACAAAAATATTCAGATGAGAAAGTGGTATTTAAATTAACTGATTTAAATGATTATATAAAAAAAGTAGTAGTAAGTGATAAGGAAATTCAATCGAAAAATGTTACTGAATTTATTAATAATGCCTTGTCGCTCAAAACAGTAAAAGTTAGAGATTGTATGATTCCTAGAACTGATATTATATCTATAGATAAAAATGATTCTATTTTGGAGTTAAATAAAATTATTGATGAATCTGGTTTTTCTAAAATAATAGTATATAAGTCTTCTATTGATCAAATTATTGGGTATTGTCATGGATTATCATTATTTAAAAAACCAAAACGGTTAAAAGAAATAATAAAACCAATTACATTTATTAATGAAACAAATTTTGCTAGCGAAATACTTTTTAAATTCATTTCAGAGCAAATAAGCATTGCAGTAGTTATTGATGAATACGGTGGTACATCTGGCATTCTAACCTTAGAAGATATAATAGAAGAAATTTTTGGAGAAATAATTGATGAGTTTGATGAAGATTTATTGTTAGAAAATAAAATTGATAAGAATTCATATAATTTTAGTGCTAGATTAGAAATTGATTACTTGAATCAAAAATATAATTTTAAAATACCTAGAGGTGAGTATGATACTTTAGGTGGTTTTATATTAGATTTTAATAAAAATCTTCCTAAAAAGGATGATGAAATTGAATTTGATAAATTTTTCATAAAAATACTCTCAATGAACGATAATAGAATAGATAATGTTTTTTTTAAACAGAATACTAAATAATTAGATTTAAAATTTTAATTTTGGCTTCCTAAATTTATTTTATGGCTATAATAACTACACTTAGAAATAAAATGGGCAAGTTTCTTGTCTTCGTAATTGGTTTTTCTATTGCTGCTTTTGTATTAGGTGATATACTTGGTCCAAATAATTCAGCTTTAAATGGTCAATCAAATATAATTGCAGAAATTAATGGCGATGATATTGATTTTTTAACATATCAGTCATTATTTGAAGAGCTCTCTTATAATTTTTCTCTTAATAATGGGAGATCTCCAAATGATTCTGAAATTGAAACAATTAGAGACCAGGTTTGGCAAAGGTTAATTAATGACTTTAGTTACACTAATCAATATAATGAGTTAGGTATAGATGTCACAAGTAATGAGTTGGTTGATATGGTACAAGGGACAAATATTAATCCTATTGTGAGACAAGCTTTTACAGACCCCAATACAGGTGTTTTTAGTGCTGATAATGTTATATCATATCTACAATCTCTTAACAATCAGCCTATCAATCAACAAGAGGCTTGGTATTCTTTTGAAAGGAATTTAAAACCTATGCGCTTAAGAACCAAATATGAAAATTTAATGTCTTTAACTGCTAATGTTAATATTCTTGAATCAAAAAGAGAGTATTATAACACATCTAATAAAATTAATTTATCATACTATTTTATTCCTTTTTATGAAATTGAGGATTCTTTATTTAGTGTTTCAGATGATGAGATGAAAAGCTATTTATTTAAAAATAAAGCTGATTATTCTCAAGAAGAATCAAGGTCTATTGATTATGTATTTTTTCCACTAGTTCCATCACAAGATGATTCTACATATGTTTTAACTGAAATGGAAAGAATAAAAGAAGGCTTTTTATCAGAAGCTATTGATGACTCTACTTTTGCAGTTATAAGTTCTGATGGGGTAAATCCTTTCAATAATTATAAAATTGATCAGTTGCCTTTAGAACTAGAAAATCAAGAAGTAGGTTTTATTTCAGAAATTAAATTTGAAAATGGAAGTTTTAAATTAAATAAATTATCTAATATCATAGAAAATCAAACTTTTAGTGCTAGAGCTAAGCATATACTTTTTAGGTTTGAATCCAATTCTAGATTAGAAGTTAAGAAAGAAGCTCAAAGAGTATTAAATTTGTTAAAAAATGGAAGCGATTTTGATGAAACAGCCAGGAGTTTTAGCCAAGATACTGAATCTGCTACAAATGGAGGTGACTTAGGTTGGTTTAATGATGGAGCTATGGTTGCTCCTTTTCAAAATGCTGTTTTTTCTAGATCTAGAGTAGGACTAATTCCTAGAATTATAGAATCAGAATTTGGATATCATTTAATTTATGTTACTCAGACAAAAACTAATTTATCCTATCAAGTCTCAACTATAGTAAAGGCATTAATTCCTAGTGATTATACTAGAAATTTTGTTTATCGTGAGTCTGAAATTTTCAGATCTGTATCAAATGATAAAGAATCTTTTGTAGAAAATGCATCTGAAAATAATTATAAAGTTTTTTCTTCAAATAATTTAGATAAGAATGACAAAAAAATTGCAGACTTTGATAATTCTAGACAAATAGTAATTTGGGCATATGGCGATGATAATTATGTAAATTCTATTTCTGATGTTATAGAGTTAGATGATGGTTACATTGTTGCTCTCTTATCTGGGATTAAAGAAGAAGGGACTAAAAATTTGAAAGATGTAGAAAACTCAATATCCAATAAGATTTTAAATGATAAAAAGTTTGAATTTATTTCTAATCAGCTACTAGAATATGAATCATTAATTGAATTAATGAGTATTTATGAAGATGGAAAAGTATATGATATGAATGATTTAGCATTTACTTCTAATTCTTTATTAAATGTTGGTTATTCGCCATTAGCAATAGGTACTGCATTTTCAATGGAGGAGGGTGAATTAACAAAACCATTTATGATTGATGAAGGAGTTATTATTTTGAACTTAAATAATATTCTTGTTGCAGACTCTCTTGATAACTATACTGAGTACTCAAATACATTACAGCAAGCAAATCAATTTACAACACCATATAGAATGGATAATGCAATAAAAGAATTTTCTTCTATAGAAGATTATCGATATAAATTCTTTTAAATTATGCAAAATAGTGAGAGTTTTAAAAATACTCTTAATCAAGAGTATGATTTTCCATGTAATTACTCTTTTAAATTTATTGTAAAAAAGGATTTACAAAAGATGGTATTAAACCTTTTACCAAAAGCAGAAAATACAATAAAAAATTCTAAAAAAGGAACATACGTCTCAATTACCTTAATGGCATTTATGAAAAATTCTGATGAAATAGTGTATATTTATGATAAAGCATCTAAAATTGAAGGAATAATATCTTTATAGTATGTGGGAAGAAAAAAATAATAAATTAGTTAAAAATTTTATTTTTAAAGACTTTATATCTGCCTTTTCTTTTTTATCTAAGGTGGCTCTGATTTCAGAAAAGTTAGACCATCATCCTGAAATTCTTAATGTTTATAATAAAGTCACAATTAAATTATCTACTCATGATATTGGAAATAAAGTTTCAAAGAAAGATTTTGATTTAGCAAAGGCGATTGACAAATTGATATGAAAGATGATTTAGTCTTATTCGTTGTACCTACCCCCATAGGTAACCTTGAAGATATTACATATAGATCAGTTAAAGTATTACAAAATTCTGATTATATATTATGTGAAGATACAAGGGTTTCAAAAAAATTATTATCAAAGTATAATATTAAAAAACCTTTATTTTCATATCATTCATTTAATGAACATAAAGTTGTCAAAAAACATATTAATGAAATCTTATCGGGAAAAACAATTTCATTAATCTCTGATGCTGGAACACCATCAATATCTGATCCTGGTTTTTTAATTATTAGAGAAGCAATAAAAAATAAAATTGAAATTGATTGTCTTCCTGGAACTACTGCATTTGTACCTGCTCTTGTGAATTCTGGATTATCTTCTGATAAATTTATTTTCGAAGGTTTTTTACCAACAAAAAAAGGAAGAAAAAAAAGATTAGAATTTTTATCTAATGAAAGCAGAACTATAATTATTTATGAGTCTCCTAAAAGGATTTTAAAAACATTAAAAGAATTAGTTTTATTTTTAGGAAAAGATAGAAAAGTATCTGTATCTAGGGAATTAACAAAAATATATCAAGAAAATACTAGAGGAAAAATTGAGGAAGTGATTTCTATTTTTGATAAAAAAGTAATAAAAGGTGAAATTGTTTTAATTATAGATGGTGTATAGGTTTATTCTTTTATTTTTTTTGTTTTTTTATTTTACGGGAGTTTGTTATGCAAATTTAAATTCTAAGAATTATCAATTTTCTGTTATAACAATCGGTCCAAATCAAAGTGAATTATATAGTGCTTTTGGACACAGTGGCATTAGGTATAAAGATGATAGTTTGGGTTTAGACTATTTTTATAATTATGGTATTTTTGATTTTGATCAACCAAATTTTTATATTAATTTTTTAAATGGTAGGTTATTGTATATGGTTGGAAGGTTTGATTTCAATCAAGCAAAAAAATATTATTTAAGTGAAAACAGGTACATTAAAGAGCAAGTATTAAATATAAATGATTCTCAGAAAATTAAACTTTTAGCTTACTTAGAAAATAATTTAAAAGATGAAAATAAATTTTATTTGTATAATTATGTATACAATAACTGTGCTACAAAAATCAGGGATGCAATTGATGAAGTTTTAGATAATAAAATTATTTATAAAGAAAGTACTTCAGAATTATCTATTAGAAATTTAATGGATATTTATCTAGATCATCAGAAGTGGGGAGATTTGGGTATTGATATTTGCCTTGGCTCTGAAATTGATAAAAATTCAAATTATTTTTCTTCAATGTTTTTACCAGATTTTTTGTTCAACTCTTTGGAAGAAGCAACTTTACCTGATGGAAGTAATGTTGTTTACAAAACATATATTTCTGAACCAATTAATACTAGTAATACAAATTATTTTATAACACCATTTATAGTTTTCTTTTTATTGTTTATAGTTTCTCTTTTTATCTCGATTAAAGAACTTAAATATGGATTGAGATATAATAAATTTGATTTTTTATTATTTTTTTTATCTGGAATTATTGGGTGTTTAATTACCTATTTATGGTTTTTTACTGATCATCTTTCAGCTAATAACTTTAATATTATTTGGGCGATTCCATTGAATTTAATTATTTCATTTTTTTTATTTAACACTAAGTTTAATTCAATTGTTAATTATTACCTTATATATTATTTATCATCTTTATTAATACTTTGTTTTTTTTGGATCTTCTTACCCCAAGAGTTGAATGATTCATTGATATTTCTTATTTTGACTTTATTAATTAGATCATGTGCTATAATTAATAATAATTTAAAATTGCGTCAGTAGTTTTTTATATTATCATTTATAAATGTTCTTTCATATCCTTTATTTAGTAGGTATTTTACTAGTTTAAATTCTTGAAACGTTTTTGATTTTTTTTTATAGATTGTGATACATTTTATTAAGCTTTCTTTATAGTCTTCCTCATTAATATTGCTTATCCCAAATTCAATTTCTTTAGTATTTAACCCTTTTACTTTTAGTTCAAATCGAATTCTATTTTTTCCCCAACGATTTTTTCTATTTTTTCCTCGAGAAAAAGATTTTGAAAATCTATTGTTATCAACTATTCCAAGGTCTTTTCCTTTTTGTATTGCAGATACAATTTCTTTTTCTGAGTAAGCAAGGTTTAATAGTTTTATTTCTATTTCTCTAGAAGATCTTTCCCTATAATTACAGTACTGAATAAGTTTATTAAATGCAGATTTGGAACTTTGATTTTCAGTATGCCGCATATCCTTTTCTGCTTAGTATACTTTTGACAAATCTTATTTCATTGTCAGAATTAAATACTTTAAAAGGAAAAATAATGAATTGAACTTTATTTAATTTAAAGAGAAAGCAGTCTTTTTGAATTCTTACTTTTTTAATTGCTTCCCACTTAATTGGCATCCCTTGTTTATTATTAATCTTCATTAAAATTTGATTGCTTGATATTTCATATGAAAGTCTTTCAAAAATATATTTACCTTGCTCTACCTGGGTAAGACCAACAAATTGAATTAACCAAAAAAGAAGATATAATGTGAGAGCGATAGTTGATCCTATCATCCACCAGTAAGATGGGATCCATATATAATGCATAGAGGAAATCAAAATAAATATTAAACTTATCCACCATTGGTCTTTCAAAAGATTTAAAAATCCTTTTTTTATATACATTCCTTTCTTTATTTGGAATTTTTTAGTTCTTACTATCATTCTTTTTTATTAATAGTTAATTTTTGAATTGAGTGATTATTATTGTTGTTTTTAATCAAAGCTAAAACTTTATAAAGATCGTCATTAGATGTGTACTCACCAAGCAAGTAAATCATATTATTGTCTGAATTACCGGAATGAATAATTTTTAATTCATTGAAATTATTTTGTTCAAAAAAATTATCTAAGTTATTAACTACTTCTTTTTTTGTTCCTGTAATCTTGATGTCATTGATTAAGATATTACTTTTATTATTAAAATGATTTATAATTTCATCAGCGTTTTGAATTGATAATGCATTTATTATATCTGCTAATGAATTAATATTTATTATTATAAAAAATGATATTAAAAAGTAGTTATGATTATTCATATATTTAAATCTTTTAATAAATATTGTAAAAACCTAGTTCTGTATAATTATTTTTACCTAAATGAATAATAAAGTTATATTATTAATAATGGATGGCTGGGGAATAGGAGATAATAAAGCTGTTTCTGCTGTCCACAAAGCTTCTACTCCATTTTATGACAAAATCATTACTGAATATCCTAAATCACTGTTAAAAGCATCAGGTAAAAATGTTGGTTTACCAAGAGGACAAATGGGAAATTCAGAGGTAGGGCATATGAATATAGGGGCAGGTAGAATTGTAGATCAAGATTTAATACGCTTAAACAAAAATTTAAGTAATAAAGGGGTGAAAAATAATGTTGACTTTACTAATTCTGTAAAAGAAGCAATTACTAATAACAAAGATTTTCATATTATTGGATTATTATCTGATGGTGGAGTTCATTCTCATTCTAATCATCTTTATTATATTTTAGATTTCCTGAAAGAGCAGAAATTAAAAAATATTTTTATTCACGTATTTACTGATGGAAGAGATACATCACCAAATAAAGGAATTAATGAGGTCAAAAAATTAGAAGAATATATTGAAGAAACTAATATTCAAATTGCTACTGTATCAGGTAGATACTATTCTATGGATAGAGACAGTAGATGGGAGAGAATAAAACTAGCATATGATGCAATGGTAAATGGAGTTGGGGAATTATCATCAAATTTGATAGAATCTATTCAAACTTCATATGACAATTCCATTACAGATGAGTTTATTAGTCCAGTTGTACATATAAATAATAAAGGAACTCCATATGGCATTATTAAAGATGGAGACATTCTATTTTCATTTAATTATAGATCAGATAGAATGAGGCAAATTTCTCGTGTTCTTACACAGGAAGATTTTAAAAACTTTCAAATGAGAAAAAAAAATATTTCTTATTTAACAATGACAAATTATGATTCGACATTTGATGGAATTAAGGTTCTTTTTGATAAGGAAAATATTCGAAATACATTAGGAGAAGTGTTAGAAAAAAATAATAAAATTCAATTAAGAATAGCTGAAACTGAAAAGTATCCTCATGTTACTTTTTTCTTTTCTGGAGGAAGAGAAAAGGAGTTTGATAAAGAATTTAGAATTTTATGTGATTCCCCAAAAGTTGCTACTTATGATTTGAAACCAGAGATGAGTGCTTTAGAAGTTTCTTCTAAATTTATTGATGAAGTGAATAATAATTCTTTTGATTTTGCTTGTTTAAATTTTGCAAATCCTGATATGGTTGGACATACTGGGAATTTTAATGCTGCAGTTAAGGCATGTGAGGTTGTTGATAAAGAAGTATCTAAAATAGCAGATATTGCTATGAAAAATGGATATACTGTTTTAGTAACATCTGATCATGGAAATGCTGAGATGATGGTAAATATTGATGGTTCACCACATACTTATCATACAACAAACTTGGTTCCATTTGTGCTTCTATCTAATAATAAAGAAATTCAATTAAAAGATGGTAAGTTGGGTGATATAGCACCAACTGTACTTGATATAATGAATATAGAAACTCCTCAGCAGATGACAGGAAAATCATTAATAAAATAATCTAATATAATTTCGTTATAATTTATATATTCGCATTTATTTAGATTAATCATATGATTAAAAATATATTACTTCTTAGTCTTGTCTTTTTTTATGGCTGTAGTGAACCTGAAGATTTACATATTCTTGATCCTGTTGATATGGAATTTAGTATAGCATTAGAAAAGTGGAATAATAAAGCCATAGACTCTTATACTTTTGATTTATCAGTTTCTTGTTATTGTATGTTTGAAACTATGCCGCCGTGGACAATAAAAGTTGTAAAAAATAAATTAAAAACTATAGATGGAAAAGATGTGACTGAACAACAATTAGAAAACAACTTTTGGTTTGCGCTTACTATAGGAGAGCTATTTTCAATTATAGAAAATAAATTAAGTAGTAATCCATTTATATACACTTCTAAGTATGACAGTGAATATGGGTTTCCGGTAGATGTTTTTTTTGATATGGATGATATGATAGCAGATGAGGAAATTGGCTATTCTATATCTTCTTTTAAATTAAATTAAAATAATTATGAATAAATTTTTTAAATATTTTTTTACACTTTTCTTTTTATTTAGTTGTGATTCTGATGAAAGTCCAGAGATTCCATGTCAAGCTGATCCGAATCCTGATTTAGTATGTATTGAGGTATATGAACCAGTGTGTGGCTGTGATACCATCACTTATTCCAATTCTTGTTACGCTCAAAGAGCAGGTGTAATATCTTGGGCTGAAGGAGAATGTGGCAATTAATAGATTTTAGTAATTTTTAATTCGATTTGATTAGGTAATGGGTTTCCTTATCTAAATATTTTATTAAGCATTTTGAGAATAAGCTTCTAGGAAATCTATAAATAAAATTTATTATATCTAAGTAAAGACTAATGACAATTCTAATTGCAGTCTCCCAAGATTGATCACCTCTTGCAACAGCTTGTTCCAATCTATTAAAATCATAAACTAAATAGAGATTAAACAATACAATCCCGGCGTATGCAAGGTATAGTCTTTTTGCAATTGACTTGAAAATAAAAGCATTGAGTATGTTTATTATTAAAAGTCCCCATAATGAGATAAGTAAAAAAAGGCCAAGAAAACCAAAATCAATATCAGTTATATAAACAACCAATAGAGTTATAAAAACTGATGAGGTAGTAGCTATCAATGCTTGAAAAACAATATTTTGCCACTGTTGACTATATGGGTCTTTGTCATTTAAAAGTATTTTTTCTTTAAAAGTTTTTTTGATTAGATGCATTTTATCTGAATCTTCTTCAAAAATTATAGAAGGTTCTTTTTCATAATAATATCCAGTTCTTTTATTATCCTTTACCCCAAAAAATTTATCACGAAATGATTTATTTTTATTGTCTCTAAGTATTGTGATTTGACTCCAATTACTTTTAGATATTTACGAAACTTAAACTTTTCTCCAATAAATGCTATTAGAGGTCCCATATCCCAACCTATAAATCCTGAAAATACTCCAACAAAAATAATATTAAATGGGTATTGATCAGCATAAATAAGACTAAGAAAAAAAAATAAAAATACTCCAAATACAGTAATTACTGCTTCAGTAGTTGTTTCATATGCTTTATTGATTCTTTAAAAGATGGTTGTGATGATTAACATTCCCCCTAGAAGCGTAAATGTTTTGACTAGTAACAAATCATCCATAATTATAATATTAGTGGGTTATACTGGATACGAACCGATGAAATATATACTACTCAAAGTGTTCTTTATCAATTACTTATAGTTTTAGTTTAATTCAACATATCCCCACTTTGGGGATAATTTTGTCCTCATATTGGGGATAATGGCTAAAATCAAACCATTAAAATCCTCCACATACAATTCCACATACAAGATAATAAGAAAAAAGGGATGCATAAAATTAATTATACACCCCTCTTAACACAATCAAACTATTATGAAAAGTTGATAGATTGGAAATTGGATTTAGGTTGTTGTGAGTCTATCAAATATAAATATGATAGAGTTTTAATTATTTAACCCCTTAATCCCACATACTATCAAACTCTGTTGAAGTAGTGATATTAAAATGTATTTTGATACAATCAATTATTGCATCTTTTGAGTAATACCTTCTTCCTCTGAAGGTTGTTCCTTTAATTAGCTTCTCTCTTTGGAAATTCCATAATGTTTTAGGAGATACTCCCAAAATCTCTAATGTTTGTTCTCTTGTGTGTAGTGGTTCACTTTGTAGGAGTTCAGTATTAACTCCGATTTTACTTAATAGTTCTTGCATAGTTATTTTAATATATTAGTAGTTCTTCTTCTGTGTTATCAAGTTTAGTTTCATAATCTAAATCTTGAATTGATTTAATTTCTATTTCTATCTCTTCTATACAATCTTTCCAACTACCAATCGTATCTAATAAGTTTATCATCGCATCTGTTTCTACATTACCGAAATCGTTACTCAAATTATATATTCTATCCAAGTGGATATCAATCTTTTCTGTTGAATTATAAATCTTGGTTGTGGCCAGTTTTATCATCTTGTAGTTAGAGACTCTATTATCTCGTTCAAATCATCTTGTTCCTCTAGAGTTGCAAATACAATATCTTCTATCATTTGTTTAAGTTCATCTCTACTCATTGAACCGACCTCATCATCTTCTTCCATCTCATCAGTTGGATGTGCTCTTAAATCATCTGTATCTCCGTATCCCATCTCACGAAGCACCTCCTCTAAATCAACTAAATCTTCTGGTTTTGATTGAAGTTTATTTGGGATATTCTGTTTCCTATTCATTGGAATTTGAACCATTGAAACTACTTCTTTGATACACTCACAATCACGAGGTTTTAATATTTTTTTATCTCGATTAGAAATCTTTAATCCTGCAATTTCTTGAAGACGTATTCTTCTTTGGTTTGGTGAGATATTCTTTTGGTTTAATCTTATTCCGTTAATCATTATATAATTCCTCCTTGTTGTTTCAATATTTTAGCTTCATTGGTTATGTATTTCATT
>TARA_B110000438_G_scaffold16833_1_pt1 | contig 52574 bp, 16 predicted proteins | sample TARA_B110000438 | Tara Oceans TARA_B110000438 (sample SAMEA4398413) | marine metagenome | biome: Polar Biome; feature: [MES] marine water layer (ENVO:01000295) within the mesopelagic zone...; material: water (ENVO:00002006), including particulate matter (ENVO:01000060) such as...... | reverse complement strand
ATGACAATGATGGTATATTAGATACAGATGAGAGTTCTATATTGGATTATGATAGAGATGGTATTGTTAACTCTTTGGATTTAGATTCAGATGGTGATGGATGTAATGATGTGATTGAGGCAGGATTTGGTGATTCTGATAACGATGGAGTTCTTGGAACTGGAACACCTACTGTCGATTCAAATGGTAAGGTAACTTCCACATCAGATGGTTATACAACTCCTAAAGATGGTGATGCAAATTCAGTAGTTGATTTCTTGCAGCCTGATTATGATGCTGTAGTACTAACTCAACCTTTAGATGTGATTACTGATGAAGAATCTACAATAACACTAATTGCTTTAGCAAGTACTTCTTCAACATATACAAATTGGTACATTAATGAGCCAAACCAAACTGATTCTAGATATAATGCTGCAGTTCTTCACCCCTCCTATACAAATGGTCAATGGTTTGATAATTGGGCAAATACTACTAATTATAGATCTGTTGCAGAATTTAATACTATTAGAAATGATGCTATAACTGGCTATACATATCTTACTCAATATGATGGTCATTCGTATTATTATAAAACTTCAAATTCAAACTGGGAGACAGCTGTAAGTTCTGCTATAGATGCAGGAGGTTATCTTATTGTTCTCGAGTCTGATGAAGAAAATACGTATGTTGTAGAAGAATGGAAAAAGGTATTGAGTACAAATGTTTTCTGGATTAATTATAGCCAGGACCATGAAGCTTCAGATTATGCACATCCTCTAGGAGGATGGAATTGGGGAGAAATTCCTGGTTCAGTTACATATCAATGGCAAATTGGTTCAATTTCAGGATCTGACACTACATGGACAAACCTTTCCAATGGAACATATTATGCTGGAGTTACTAACGATACGCTAACAGTAAAAACAGCACCTTCAACATTTAATGGTAATATATACAGAGCTCAAATCTTAAATGCATCAAATTCTTGTCAAACAAATCTTGTCACTAATGTTTCTAAGTTAACTGTATTCTCTGATCCTGATGGTGACGGTATAAAGAATAGCGTAGATTTAGATGATGACAATGACGGTATTCTTGATACAGTAGAAGGTGATGAAGATTTAGATGGAGATGGAATTCCAAATAGAATAGATCTTGACTCTGATGGTGATGGTTGTAATGATGTGCTAGAGGCAGGTTTTGCAGATGGAGATTCAGATGGAATTTTAGGTACAGGAACACCTAGCACTGGAACAGATGGTAAAATTACTGGACATTCTTATGGTACTCCAGCAGATGGAGATGCTTCAGGAGCACCAGATTTTAAAGAAAAAGGAGATTCTCCTGTAATTTCTACAGATTTATCTACTACTACAGTATCAGCTATCGGATCATCAGAAAAATTAACTGTAGCTGTTAATATCGATGATATACTTGGAATTTCTACTTATTCTAATTGGAAAAATAATGAGCCAAATGGAAATAGTAATGTAGCTCAGATGTATACTTCTGGTCTTTGGGATGATTTAACTTCTGGTTCGACTAGGAATTTTGTAGTTGAGTTTAACTCTCTAAGAAATGATGAGATAACAGGATATACATATATGACCCAGTATAATGGACATTCTTATTATGTTAGTAGTTCTAAATTTAATCATGCTACATCTGTTTCAAACTCTATTATTATTAGTGGTTATTTAGTTATTATAAATGATGACGCAGAAAATACGATAGTTAGAAATGCTACCACTGCTGCTGGTAAGGGTGATATATGGATAAATTATATTCAAGATACTTCTTCACCAAAATATTATGAGCCTGACGGTGGATGGGGCCCTGGAGGTTATCCATCAACTGTAAATTATAATTGGCAGGTAAGCTCAGATAGCGTTGCTTGGTCAACAATAGCAGATGTATCTCCATACTCAGGGGCGACAACAAAGGAGTTGACAATTAGCTCTACACCATCGTCTTTGAATGGCTACCAGTATAGAGTAATTGTTTCAAATCCTGGATTTGTTTGCTCAGTAAATGATACTTCTATAGTTTCAACTTTAGTTACAAGGAATGATTTTGATGGAGATGGTATTGAAGATGATTCAGATTTAGATGATGATAATGATGGTATTTTAGATACGCAAGAAGGAAGTGGTTCCACTGATACTGATGGAGATGGAAAACCTGACTCTCAAGATTTAGATTCTGATGGTGATGGGTGTTATGATGTTGATGAATATTTTGGTACTGGAACTGACAGAGATTCAAATAGTGATGGAATTTTTGGTGGTGAAAACCCTACAATAAATGCTAATGGTAGTGTTTCCGGTGTTCCTTCATCTTCAGGGTTAGATGCTGATGGAAATGGAGTAAAAGATTTTCAAGAGGCTGGTGAGGCTATATCAAGTGTTTCATGTCCAGGAGATATTACAGTTATTGAAAGTATAGATTTTAATATTATTTCTACAGGATCAGCTGGATCTACATCAATTAACTATCAGTGGCAGGTAAGTGCAGATACAGGAACTACTTGGACAAATACTGGAAATTCAGAGTCTAATTTAATTATTACAGGTTTAGGATATGGTAAAGCGTCTACCTCTAGTAATGGACAGCCAAAATTCATAGAATTATATGCTATTAAAGATGTTAATTTAGCTGAATATAGAATTAGAGATAATAGAGTAAATGGTCCTACTTCTGTATATGGATATGCTATGATAAGCCAATCTGGTACTCTTAAAGCAGGTGAGTATATGGTTATTTATCAAAATACTAGCATTACTGAATTTACCTCATTTTTTGGAAAATCACCTGCAGATCTTTATTCAAAAGCAATCGCTAACTCATATTTAAATATTACACTAAAAAATGGTAATGAGTCGTTTTCAATGGAAAGAAATATTACTGGTAAGGGATGGACATATGTTGATAGAGTAGGTACTGGGTTTGCTGCTGGTTATACAACGAAGTATGATGATGGATGGATATATAGAAAAAGTGGTTCTAATCCAAGTACTACATTTAATGAAAATCAGTGGACAACATGTAAAGATTGTTTAGAGTCTATAACAAATGATGGATCTTCTACATCTTTTCCATTACAGTCATTTACTGGAGGGTATACGGTTTCTCAGGTTTCTGATACTTTAAAAATTTTGGATGTTTCAAATTCTGTTTCTGGTTATCAGTTCAGAGTTATAGCAAGTACTCCTAGTTATGCATGTGGTGCTAATGATACTTCATGTGTTGTTACGGTTACTGTGCTTCCCGATAATGATAAAGATGGAGTTGCAGATATTAATGACTTAGATGATGATAATGATGGAATTCTTGATACAGATGAAGGTTCTACAGATAAAGATTTAGATGGAATAATAAATAGTAGTGATCTTGATAGTGATGGAGATGGATGTAATGATGTTCTTGAAGCTGGTTTCTTGGATGGAGATAGCGATGGAATTTTAGGGTCAGCTCCTGTAACGGTAGATGCTGAAGGAAAGGTTACTAGCGGTACTGGATATACTACTCCTAAAGATGGAGATTCAAACTCTATACCAGATTATTTAGAAGTAGGTACTTCATTATCGATAAATACTCAACCTTTAAATTACGTAACTGAAGATGATGATACCGTGCTCTTTATTGTAGGGTATACTGTTCAAGGTCCAGTTACATTCCAGTGGCAAGAATCTAAAGATGTAGGAGCTTCTTGGACAAATTTAACAGAAACATCTACTTATGTTGGAGTAACAAATGATACTCTTCAAGTAAATAAAGTTTCTTCATCTTTTAATGGATTTTTATATAGAGCTGTTATAAACACACCTACTTTTGCTTGCCAGGATTCTATTGTATCTGCTAATGGTTCTCTAAATGTGAATTCTGATTTTGATGGAGATGGTATACTAAACTCTGTCGATTTAGATGATGATAATGATGGTATCCTTGATACAGATGAAGGTGATCTTGATACAGATAACGACGGTTTAATTAATAGGTTTGATCTTGATAGTGATGGTGATGGGTGTTTCGATGTGACTGAGGCAGGGTTTACAGATAAAGTCTTAGATACTAATGCCGATGGACTTCTTGGGGATCTTCCTGTTGAAGTAGACTCAAACGGTAAAGTTACCAGTGGTGTTGATGGATATACCACCCCTGCAGATGCAGACTCAGATGGAGTGCTTGACTTTTTAGATTCTGGTTCAGACATAGCTATAATAACAAATATTTCTAGCCTTACAATGATATCATCTGGAACTGGATCGTTTACAATTACCGCAACTGTTCCATCTGATGATATTATTTATCAGTGGCAGGAGAGTAGGGATAATGGTGCGTCATGGTTTGATATTACAGATGCCCCACCATACGCAGGATCAGCAACTAAGACATTAACTTTAACTCAACCAAGTTCTGCTATTTCAGGTTATAAGTATAGAGTAACACTTACGCAACCTTCATTTATTTGCTCAGTCGCATCTTTATCATTAGAAGTAGATTTAATTGTATACCCAGATAATGATAAAGATGGAGTAAGGGATACTCAAGATCAGGATGATGATAATGATGGTATTTTAGATACCTTCGAGGGGACTGGTGACCTTGATCAGGATGGTATAGATAATGTATTTGATTTAGATTCCGATGGAGATGGTTGTAGTGATGTTATTGAAGCTGGATATACTGATACGAATGGTGATGGTACAATTGGGTCCGAGTCTTCATTACATATTGATTCTGCAAATGTTGGATCAAATGGTAGAGTTCTAGGTAGTGGTGGTTATGGTACTCCAAATGATTTAGATGGTAATGGTATATATGATTTTCTTGAAGAAGGAGCTGCTATATCAGCTATAACATGTCCAGATTCTGTTACTGTCAATGAAGGGGGTAATGGTGCATTTGAAACTAGTGTTACTTTATCTACTGGAAAAGCTAGTTATCAGTGGGAAATAAGTGCTGATACTGGTAAGTCATGGACAGATGTACAAGATGTAAAGTTAGTTTTTGTTGGTATTGGTCAAGGTTATAATAGTTCAAGTCGGGGAGGAAGACCACAATTTATTGAATTGTATGCTACTGGAGATATTGATGATTTAAGTAAGTATAGAGTATATAGTTATCCTAATGGAACTTCATCTGCAAGTAGAGTTCTTACACTAAGTGGAAGTATTAGTAAGGGACAGTTTTTAATGGTTTATTATGATCAGTATTACTTTGGAAGATATTTTGCTCCACAAGGAGAGTCTTATTCAAATTGGTATCCTAGTAAATTATATCCTAAATATTTTCAAGATGTTATTATATATTATGATTTAGTAGGTGGAGATGATGCTTTTGGTTTAGATATTATTCAGCAAGATGGGACATCGACTAGGGTTGATGCTATAGGTGTTATAGGTGAAGATGGAACTGGGAAAGCTTGGGAATATTCTAAAGGATGGATGAAGAGAAAAGATAATAAAAACCCTTCACCAACTTTTAATGTTAATGATTGGACAAACTGTAAAGACTGTCTGGGTAATGTGTCTTATAATTATTTGGCAGAAACACCGTATCAGCTAAAAACATTTACATCTGAAAATTCACTTAATGGAGCATCTTCTAATAAGCTTACTCTAAGAGATATTAGCTACTCAATGCATGGAAACTTGGTAAGAGCAAAAATATCTACTCCTGCATTTGCATGTGATACAGATACAGTTACATGTTCAGCAGTTCTTAGTGTCATTCCTTTTGATACGGATACTGATGGAGTTCCTGATAAAGATGATGTTGATGATGATAATGATGGTATTTTGGATACAGATGAGGGCTCAGGAGATATTGATGGAGATGGTATTATAAATAGCTTAGATTTAGATTCTGATGGTGATGGATGCTATGATGTTTTAGAAGCTGGATTTACAGATGATAATTCTGATGGAAAACTTGGTGGCGATCCTATATCTATAGATACGACTGGAAAAGTTACTTCGGGAACAGATGGCTACACAACACCTGCAGATAATGACGCTAATGGTACACAAGATTATAAACAGTTAAGTATCCAAGTTGTTATTGTTACACAACCTATTGATGTAATTAGACAAGGTGGAGATAATGCTTCATTCACTGTTGTTGATTCTACTACTACTGATCCTACTGCTACTTTCCAGTGGCAAGTGAGCAGTGATAGTGTCACATGGACAAATTTAGAAAATGGAGGATTTTATTCTGGTGTAACAACCAAGACGCTAACACTTACTAGTGTTGAAGAGAGCATTGATGGATACAAATATAGAGTGGTAATTACTAGTCCTGCATTATTGTGTGCTGATCCTGTTATTTCTAGTGAGGTATCACTTACCGCGAAAGATGATTCGGATGGTGATGGTATTCCTAATACAAATGATTTAGATTCAGACAATGACGGAATTACAAATATTCGTGAAGGAACGACTGATGTTGATGGTGATGGTATTCCTAATTACTTAGATCTTGACTCAGATGGTGATGGTTGCTACGATGTTTTAGAAGCTGGTCACTCTGATCCTGATAATGATGGTTTGCTTGGAACTTCTCCAGTAACTATTACTGAAGGTGTTGGTTTAGTATCTGGAGCTGGTGGTTATGTAGAAACTAACATGGATATGGATAATAATGGTGTTTATGACCTTTTAGAGGCTGGTGGTCCTATAACTTCTATAACGAGTCCTATAAATGTGCAGACATCTCAAGGTATACAGGTAACTTTTACATCATCTGGTACTGCAGATAGTCCAATTTTATTTCAGTGGCAGGTAAGTTCAGATAATGGAGATACATGGGTAAATACTGTAGATGGAGCTACGTATTCAGGTTCTAAACTTTCAAGTCTTGTAATATCTAGTTCAACAACTATTTTAAGTAGTAATTTATATAAAGCAGTATTGAGTACTCCTTCATTTGTTTGTGGTGTGAATGATACTACTGTATCTGCTCGATTGATAGTACTTCCAGATAACGATGGAGATGGTATCCAAGATTTAGATGATCAGGATGATGATAATGATGGAATCTTAGATTCTGAAGAATTTATTGATGATTTAGATGGTGATGGTATCCCTAATCTTTTTGACTTAGATTCTGATGGTGATGGTTGTAATGATGTAATAGAAGCAGGTTTCCTTGACCCTAATGAAGATGGAATACTAGGTGATTCAGTAGATACAAATGGTGATGGGATAAAAGATGTTGCTGCAGTTGTAGATTCTAATGGTAGGGTTACAAGCGGTACAGGTTATTCAACGCCAAATGACCTTGATGAAAATGATACAAAAGACTTTTTAGAGAAGGGTTCTCAGGCCGTTATTAATTCTGATTTAGTAGAAACTAATGCTGTTGCAGAGTTTAGTGATTTAGTGATTTCAGTAGATGCTTCTGGTGATGGTACGCTTGCTTACCAGTGGCAAGTGAGTTCTGATGCATGTACAACATGGTCAGATGTTACAGAATCTCCAGACCTTATGATTACTGGATTTCTTCAATCAAATAATGGTACATATGAAAATATTGAGCTTTACGCTGTAAATGATATTGATAATCTTTCTGATTATGGTATTGATGTGACTAATGGAAGTTCTTCATCTCCATATGAATGGTTTAATGATATTACTTCATTGAAGGCAGGAGAGTATTTGATGGTTTATTACAATACTAATTGGAAAAATTATTTTGATCTTTCTTCTGCAAGAACTTATAAACAGGAATATGTTTATGATTTAAGAAACATTAGTTCTGACTATAAAAATGTTGCTTTATACAAAAAAGGTAATCCTTCAGGTAATATACTTATTGATGTGTATGGAACATTAGGAACCAACCCTAACGAAACCGCTACAGATTTTCATGAAGGATGGGCATACAGGAAAAATGGAAGAGGTGCTAGTACTACCTTTAATATCTCAGATTGGAATATTAGAGATAAGGAGTTTGATAACCAAGGAACAAATGAAGTGTCCTTAAATCCTTATCCAATATTTAAATTTTCTAATCCTCAGTTATATAAAGGCACAAAAACAGACTCTCTTACAATTTCTAAAATTCCTATAACATTTAATAACCTTTCGTATAGGGTACAAGTTTCAACTCCTGCATTTGCATGTGATACCCTTGTTTCATCTTCATGTTCTAAAATTACGGTAGAGGCGATGCCAGATACTGATGGTGATGGTGTTCCGGATTATGTAGATCTTGATTCAGATAATGATGGTATTCCAGATATTATTGAAGGTTGTGATGTAGATACTGATTCTGATGGTATTCCTAATTGTCTTGATTTAGATTCAGATGGAGACGGATGTAATGATGTAAATGAAGCTGGTTTTACAGATTCTGATGGCGATGGAATGTTAGGCCCTAATGATATATTTGTAGACGTAAATGGTTTAGTTTCAAGTGGTACAGATGGATATACTGACCCAGTAGATCTTGATTTGACTGGTATCGATGATTTCTTAGAGCTTGGTGACACAGTAACAATAGGTGTAAATCCTTCTTCTGTAAATGTTCTCCTTTTAGACGATACTATTTTCTATGGCTCAGGAACTGCTCCAGGTGTTATTTCCAAGCGTTGGCAACAAAGTAGTGATGGTGGAATTAGTTTTAAAACACTTACCAATACACCAGATATTATTATAACAGGAGTAATGGAAGCTAATAGGTCAAATCAATTAAGACCTAAAATAATTGAGCTTAAAGCAATAAGAGATATTACAGAACTTGGTCTATATAAAATAAAAATAAATGACAATCAAGAAATTACTTTAAACTACACAGGGGGATTATCTAAAGGAGATTTCTTTTACTTGTATTCTAATAATAGTTATGGTTCTGCATTTCTTGGTAGTACTCTTTGGAATTCTCTAAAAAAACAATTAGATGGTAATGTCTTCCAAGCAAATGGTCAACAACCTGTATCATTATACCAAAGAGATTCAATTTCCTCTACATCATGGAATAAAGTTGATCAGTTTGGTTTGGTTTCTCCAAAACCTAATTATGATAAAGGATGGATGTATAGAAAAGATACAACGCAAGTCCTTACTTATTATAACGCAACTGACTGGACTGACTGTCAAGGATGTCTAGGAAATAAGAACACAAATGCAATAGCAGGAAATGATTCTATTACCGTGGATGGTATTAAAATTTCAAAAAGATTTCCAATAGGAACTTATGGAAAACCTGTGATAATATCTGGTGTAAATTCAGATACATTAAGGATAGAGAATATTCCTTATTCAATGAATGGATATAAGTACAATTTAGAAATGCAGACTCCTGGATATTTCTGTGATCCTGATGTTTCTACTGATGTTTCTACTTTAAATGTTTATATGCCTGATTTTGATAATGATGGTTATATTGATAAGTTAGACCTGGATGCAGATAATGATGGTATATTAAATGTGGATGAAGATACTACTGATATTGATGGAGATGGATTCCCGAATTATATTGATTTAGATAGTGATGGGGATGGTTGTTTAGATGCTATTGAAGCTGGATTTACTGATCCTGATAACGATGGTTATTTAGGTACTTCTCCAGTAGAAGTTGATAGTGATGGTAAAGTAATAAATCAGGGAGGATATACAGATGCTAATGATTTAGATGCTAATGGAGTAAAAGATTATAAAGAAAAAGGCTCTCAAGCTACTATTGTAACGCAACCATATAACCAAGTATATGTCGACGAAACTGCTAAGATATATGTCGTAGCAAATTCTGATGCAGATTTAAAATACCAGTGGCAGATTCTTGTTGATACAACAGGATCAAATTGGACAGATGTTACTGATTCAGGTAATTTTTCAACATCTAAAACTGATACATTAAATATTCTAGATAGTGCTTCAGTCTATCTTCCTAATAAATTTAGGGTGATGATAACTACTCCAGGATTTGCTTGTGGAGACACATTATATTCTGACCCTGCTAAATTTGTTAATTCAGATGATTGGGATGAAGATGGTATACCTGATATAACGGATCTTGATGATGATAATGATGGTATTCTTGATATCAGTGAGGGTGAGGATGTAGATACTGATGAAGATGGTATTCCAAATTCTAAAGATAATGATAGTGATGGTGATGGATGTCCTGATGCAGTTGAGGCAGGGTATACTGATCCAGATAATGATGGATTTTTAGGAAATTCTCCTGTTGATGTATCGGAAGTTGGTCTTGTTAAAGATCAAGGTGGTTACACACCTCCAGAAGATGATATTGATGATAATGGTATCCTTGACTTACTTGAGAAGGGTTCTGTTGCTGTAGTAAATATTCAACCTGTTAATGATACACTTTCTGCAGGAGGAAATGCATCATTTACTGCTTCTGTATCTGCAGACGGTGCTTATATTCTTAAATGGCAGTTTAGTTCTAATGGTACTTCTTGGATAGATATTTCAAGCGATACTGTAATAGTTGGTACAGATACAACATATTACTCTGGTAGAACAGATTCGGTTTTAACTGTTACGAATGTAACTTTTGCAATGGCAAATTATGCATATAGAATTGTTGCTAGCACACCTTCATTTAAGTGTGGTGATGATGTTCCTTCTAGTCCCGCATTTGTAAAACTTGATGGAGATAATGATGAAGATGGTATACCTGATATTATAGATCTTGATGATGATAATGATGGAATCCTTGACTCTTTAGAGACTGGCGGTGATATTGATGGTGATGGAATCCCTAATTGGTTTGATTTAGATTCCGATGGAGATGGATGTAATGATGTTGAAGAAGCTGGAATGGAAGATTCTGATGGAGATGGTATCTTATGTTCTAGTCCTGTTAGTGTTGATGCACTAGGAAAAGTTTTATGTATTAAAGAAAGTGCAAGTAAAGAATTTAAAGATTCTGATTTCTATAAGTTATCTAGTGCTTCTTATGTCACTTCTTCTGAAAAATCACCAGGATATTATAAACTCACAAATAATAGTAATACTTCATACGGTTCTTCATTTAGAAATACCAAAGTAGATCTTAGAGGGGACTTCTCTATTACTGCAGATCTTTATTTTGGAGATAAAGATGAAAATGGAGGTTCTGGAATTGCATTTAACTTATTTAGAGACCATAAGCAATATTATCTATACTATTGGAATGAGTTAGGGATGCAGTATAAACCAAATGTTTCTATTGCTTTTGATACAAAAAAAGGTACTTGGTCTACAAATGAAAAAGATTTTGTTGGATTGCATATCAATGGGTTAGGTTCGGAGAATAATTATTCAAACAGTTATAATGGTAGGTATCCAGTTAAGACTGTAGATTTAGAAAACATAGAAGATGGAAATTGGCATACTTTCACATTTAATTGGAATGCTGCCTCTAAACAATTAACTGTTGTATTTAAAGGTATAACAGTAATAACACATTCTATTGATATAATAAAAGATGTCTTTGACTCACAGACATCTGCATATTTTGGATTCACATCAGATACTGGAAGTGATAATAAGTATAATGAGCATAGGGCATACATTAAGGAGTACTATGAAATTGATCCTTTAGGAACTATTTATAAAGGTTACACTACTCCAAATGATTTGGATGGTAATGGAACACCTGACTATAAGGAAAGTGGGGGTAACGTAACATTTACTGGAGAATATGCTCCAAACACTCTTGTTACTGTAGTCGAAAATAAAGATACAGTATTTGTTACTGGAGTAAATAATACAGGAAATGGAACTGAGGTATGGCAGAAAAGCTGTGATGGAGGAGAGAATTGGACAACACTTGCAGAGTCTTCTTCACTTGTTATTTCAGGAATATTTAAGGGAGATATTGGTGGTGAAGAGCCTTCAGCTATAGAATTATATGCACTTAAAAATATCGCTGATCTTAGCTCGTATGGTATTGAGATTGCTAGGGAAGGTTCAGGTACAAATGCTGTTGAATATAACTTAGCTGCGGTTTCTCTAGATTCAGGAAAATATTATACAATTGCTTATCCAGGCACATACTATAAATCATGGTTTAGTAGTGAGCCTGATCAGTCTTCATTCTACAATAATTTTAATGGGGATGATGCAGTAGTACTATATAACAATAATAAAATAATAGATGTAGCTGGAAACCCTAGTGAAGATGGAAGCAGTAAAGAATGGGAGTATACAAATGGATGGTTATATAGTAAGTATGGTAGATCTTCATCCACAACTTTTAATGTAAATGATTGGACTACTTGTAAAGGTTGTTCTGAAGAGTATTCTACGAATGCTGCTATGGAGAAACCATTCCCAACGAATACATTTTCTGGAGCTTCAAGATATGTAGGTGTTGATACGGATACTTTAACTATTCTTAATGCTAATAGTACTTTAGATGGATGTTACTTTAGAAGAGCGGTAATTAACCCATCGTTTATTTGTGATACTTTAATTGTAGCAGAGCCTGCAATTCTTGCAATGTATCTTGATAATGATAATGATGGAATTATTGACCAGATAGATTTAGATGATGATAATGATGGAATATTAGATTCCCTTGAAACAGAGACAGATATTGACACTGATGGAATTAAAAATTCATTTGATTTGGACACAGATGGTGATGGATGTAATGATGTTATAGAAGCAGGATTTACAGATGGTGATGGTGATGGAATTTTAGGGTCTAGCCCTGTAACTGTTGACAGTCTTGGAAGAGTTACAAGTGGTTCAGATGGATATACTACGCCTGCAGATTTAGATGGCAGTGGAACTCCAGATTATAAAGAAGTTGGTAAAACTCCAGAGCTAGTATCTAGTCCTACAAGTATTACTGTAACAGAAAATGGTTCTGAATGTACTTCTTACTTTGTTACTTCAGCAAATATTATTGGAGCTTCTTCTGGTGGAATTTCTTGTACAGAGTTTGATAAAGATGATTATATTTTAGTTGGAGATGCAGTATATGTTCCTTCAGATAAATCATTTTTACTTACGCCTGCTTCTACTGGAAAAAAAGGTATGGCCTGGTATAAGAATAGGATTGATTTAACTCAAAACTTTGAGGTAAATGCTGAAGTTAACCTTGGATCTAATGAAAATGGTGCAGATGGTATAGCTTTTGTTATGCAGCCTCTTTCTTCAGATCAAGGAAGTACTGGTGGAGGAATTGGTTATTCGGGTATTTCACCTTCTGTCGCTGTTGAGTTTGATAGCTATCAATATAATTCAAATGATCCAGCTAGTGATCATATTGCAGTAACGTACAATGGTGTTTCTACACAACATTATGAGACTGTTAATATTTCTCAGTTAGAAGATGGTAACTACCATCCAGTTAAATTTACTTGGAATGCATCATCTCAAATTTTGACTGTTAATTATGATGGAGCTGATATTATAACATTAAATAAAGATATTATAAAAGATATATTTAGTGATAACCCATACATCTATTTTGGTTTCACCGCATCAACAGGTGCATCAGTGAATAACCAATCTGTTAAGTTTAAATCATACTGTGCAATTGATGAGGGTGATCAACCTACTACTGAAAATGTTTGTTATACATGGGAAGTAAGTGATAATTCTGGTCAGACATGGAATAAGTTAGTTAATGACTCAATCTATACAGGTGTTAATAATGATACTTTATATATATGTCCTCCAACTGTTGATATGACTGGAAAAATGTTTAGAGCACTTATTTACAACTGTGCTTTTGCGTGTACTGATACAGTGACTACCACTAGTGCAATATTATCTGTACTACCTGATAATGATGAAGATGGAATACCTGATGATATAGATGTTGACGATGATAATGATGGAATATTAGATACAAAAGAAGATACTACCGATCTTGATGGAGATGGGATTCCTAACCACTTTGATCTAGATACAGATGGCGATGGATGTTTTGATGTTATAGAGGCAGGATTTGAAGATAATGATAGTGTTCCTGACGGAATACTTGGAAATAGTCCGGTTGTAGTTGATGCCGAAGGAAGAGTTATAAGGAATAACGATAATTCTACATCTCAAGGATATTCTAAACCTAAAGATGGTGACGCTAATATCACTGAAGATTATAGAGAAATTGGTTCAGCTGCAATTATCACTACAGAACCATTGAACTCAAAAGTTTCAGAAGGAGACACTATTACTCTTTCTACAGTAGTTTCTGTTACTGGTACTGCTATTTATGAATGGTATGAGAGTAGAGATAGTGGGTATGTTTGGATAAAACTTCCTCCTTTTGCTCCATATTCTGGAATTGATACTGAAACACTTACAATAAATGCTGCTCCAATGTCTATGAACGGATATCAGTATAAGCTTATTGTATCTACTCCTGCCTATGCTTGTGGTGAGAATGATACATCTCAAGTATCTATAATTTCTGTAAATAATGATAATGATGAAGATGGTATACCTAATAATATTGATATTGATGATGATAATGATGGTATTGTAGATACTTTAGAAGTAATTGATTCTGAAAATGATGATGACTTTGACAACGACGGTATTCCAAATCATTTTGATCTTGACTCTGATGGTGATGGATGTTTTGATGTTTTAGAAGGAGGTTTCCCTGATCCTGATGGAGATGGTATCCTTTGTACAAGTCCAGTTACTGTTAATAATGTTGGTCAAGTAATATGTGGTTGTACGAGTTCTTCTACACTATCTATGACGGGAGACTTTAATGTTTCAATGACAGGAGGTTATCCAATTGCTTTACCTCCACAAAATATAAAAGATAGTGACGATCCTGCTGAAGGTGATGGTGCAGTTTTTGAAAAAACTGTAAATATAAAACTTGACCTAGTTGAAGGTGATGTATTGGAGAAATGTGATTTAGCTCTAGATATTAATAACTATTTCGATGATGGTCTAAAATTTAGTATAGATGGAACAATGTTATTATTCTTTAATCAGTTTCATTATGATAATAGTAAAGGGGCAAATACAACGGAATTTAATGCTGGAGGAAAATTTGATATTGATCAAAATGGATATTGGTCACCTTGGACAAAAGAAGGTAATCCAAAACTTGAAATATCTAGTGGTGTAATAAAACTAATGGTAGATACTAAAGATGGAACAAGAGAAGATGCATTACCATTTATGGATGCATCAGTAACAGGATGGGTACTTAGCTCAGGGTTTACTTATGATTGTGTTGCTGGATTCACTTTAGTTTTTGGAAATACAAATCATTGTTGTTCTTCTGGAATAGATGCTAATCTAATTGTTGAAGCATATGTTTGTAATTCTTCTAGTATTGGTGAAGGTTATATTGATCCTTTAGATTCTGATTCTAGTGGTGTTAAAGATTTTAAAGAGATTGCTGGTCCTGCTGCAACAATTACTTCACAACCTCTAGATATACTTGCTCCCGAACTTACAGATGCAATATTTGTTGTTGGTGTCAGTTCAGATGAAAGTCTTGCATATCAGTGGCAGAAAAGTACAGATAGTTTATCATGGACAAATCTTGTAGAAGATACTTTATATACTGGTGTTACAAATGATACATTGACATTAAAAATGGTTCCTTTAGCTATTGATTCTATATATTTTAGGGTAATAGTAAGTACTCCAACAAATGTTTGTGCTGATGATTTATTCTCTAATGCGGCTCAATTATTAATAGTTGTTGATATAGATCTTGATAATGATGGTATTCCTAATACTGAAGAGGGAACAGGTGATGCTGATGGCGATGGTATTCTTAATTATCTTGATTTAGATTCTGATAATGATGGTATTCCTGATGTTGTAGAAGGTGGTGATGGAGCTTTAGATACAAATGGTGATGGTATGATTGATGAAAATGATACAGGCTTTGCTGATACTGATGAAGATGGTATGGCAGATGCATCTGAAGATACTGCTGCTCCAGATACAGATGGAGATGGAAGACCTGACTTCTTGGATATTGACTCAGATAACGATGGAATATTTGATGTTGATGAGGGAGGTGATGGTTTATTAGATACAAATAATGATGGGGTTATTGACTTAAATGATACTGGATTCTCCGATACTGATGAAGATGGTATGGATGATGACTCTGAATCAACTAATCAACCTGACACTGATGGAGATGGAAGACCAGATTACTTGGATATTGACTCCGATAACGATGGAATACATGATGTTGAAGAAGGAGGAGATGGAGCATTAGATACAAATAATGATGGAGTTATTGACTCAAATGATACTGGTTATTCTGATAGTGATTCGGATGGTATGGATGATGGTGCAGAAACAACTCCAGTTCCAGATTCTGATGGTGATGGCATAGTTAATTACTTAGATATTGACTCTGACAATGATGGAATTCATGATGTTGAAGAAGGAGGAGATGGAGCATTAGATACAAATAATGATGGAGTTATTGACGCAAATGATACTGGCTTTGCTGACATTGATGAAGATGGTATGGATGATACTTCTGAAATTACCCCTGTGATACATACTGATGGTGATATTTTTGGTGATGGCTTCCCTGATTATTTAGATATCGATTCTGATAATGATGGTATTTTTGATGTTAATGAAGGTGGAGATAATATATTAGATACAAATAATGATGGTGTTATAAACTCTAGTGATACTGGCTTTGAAGATGCGGACTTGGATGGTATGGATGATGACTCTGAAGTTTCATTAGAAACTGATACAGATGGAGATGGAACTCCTGATTTCCAAGATATCGATTCTGATAATGATGGTGTTTTTGATGTTGTTGAGGGAGGTGATGGAGATCTTGACACTGATGATGATGGGTTTATAGGATGTATATGTTCTAATGATAGTGGATACTTTGATGAGAATAATAATGGTATGAATGATACTGCAGAATTAACTCTTGAGCTTGATTCTGATGGAGATGGTATATTTAACTATGTAGATATTGATAGTGATGATGATGGAATTTATGATGTAGAAGAAGGGGGAGATGGTGTTTTAGATACAAATGGTGATGGTGTTATTAGTGCTCTTGATGGAAATGCTGTTGATTCTGATGGAGATGGTATGGTTGATGCTTCAGAAACTACTTTACCAACTAATACCGATGGAGATGCATTACCTGATTATATAGATATTGACTCAGATAACGATGGTATTCAAGATGTTATTGAAGGTGGAGACGGAGCTTTAGATACTAATGGTGATGGTGTTATTAATACTTTTGATCTAGGTTTTGAAGATGCAAATGAAAATGGTATGGATGATGATGCTGAGATAACTTCAGTTACTGAGTCTGATGCAGATACATTCCCTGATTATCAAGATATTGACTCTGATAATGATGGAATACATGATGTTGAAGAAGGAGGAGATGGTATATTAGATACAAATAATGATGGTGTTATAAATTCTGGTGATACAGGTTTTGAAGATGCTGATGCTGATGGTATGGATGACGACTCAGAATTATCAAATCAAACTAATTCTGATGGAGATTCTGTAGCTGATTATATTGATATTGATAGCGATAATGACGGTATTTTTGATGTTACTGAAGGGGGAGATGGAGCTCTTGATGTTAATGGCGATGGTGCAATAGATTCTAATGATGTAGGTTATGCTGACTCTGATGGAGATGGTATGGATGACGACTCAGAGCCAACTAATCCTATAGATACAGATGGAGATACATTGCCAAATTATTTAGATATTGATAGTGATGATGATGGTATTGAAGATGTTATTGAAGGGGGAGATGGTGCATTAGACACAAATGGAGATGGAGTTATAGATTCATTAGATGATGGTTATGTTGATTCTAATAATGATGGTATGGATGATATTTCTCAAACTAGTCCAGTAACAAATACTGATGAAGATAGTCTTCCTGATTTTGTAGATTTAGATAGTGATAATGATGGTATTCAAGATGTTATTGAGGGTGGTGATGGAGCCTTAGATACAAACGGTGATGGAATTCTAAATTCTGATGATAATTTTGAATATGAAGATGATGATAATAATGGTATGGCAGATGCTGCAGAAGGTAACCCTGTAATAGATAATGATGAAGATGGTATTGATGATTACCAAGATTTAGATAGTGATAATGATGGAATATATGATGTTTATGAGGGTGGTGATGGAGATAATGATACTAATGGTGATGGAATGATTGACTCAAATGATACTGGATATTCTGATTCTGATAATGATGGTATGGAAGATGATTCTGAGATAACAAATCAGCCAGATACAGATGGTGATGAAACACCAGATTATAACGATTTAGATAGTGATGATGATGGTTGTTATGATGTAGTTGAAGCAGGATTTGTTGATCCTGATGGAGATGGTATCCTTGGTTCTGGTACTCCAATTATTAATACTTTAGGTGAAGTTTTGACTGATGATAGTGATGGATATAATGATCCTATAGATGCTGATGGAAATGGTATTGTTGATTGTCTAGATGCTTTAACTCTTACAGTAATATTTAATCAACAACCTCAACCAGTATTAGATGTTCTTGAAGGTGAAGCTGTTATATATTCTGTTGATGCTTCTACTGATGGAAGTTTGTCTCCAGAATATCAATGGCAGACTAGTGTTGATAATGGAGGTACTTGGACGAATTTAGTAGAGTCTGAATTATTTGTAGGTACTATTACTAACCAACTTACTGTCACTTATGCAACAGTCGAAGGTCTTGATAATACATTATATAGAGTTTCTATAACTGCTCTTGGTTACTATTGTGCTACTATATTATCTAATGAGGTTTTACTAGAAGTTCAATATAATAAAATTCATATTCCTTCTGGTTTCTCTCCTGATAATGATGGAATAAATGATACTTGGTTTATTAGAGGGATAGGAAAGTACCCTAATAATAAGGTAGAAATTTATAACAGATGGGAGATTAAAGTTTTTGATAAAGAAAAGTATGATAATACATGGAATGGTACTTCAAACACTGGATTTAGTGGTGAAGGAGATTTGTTACCTGAAACTGTATACTTCTATATATTTGATCCTAATGATGGTGTAACAAAACCTATTACAGGATATGTTTATATTAGAAGAAATAATTAATATATTTAACATAGAATAAAATTATGATTAAGAAATTAGTATTATTTATTTTGTTTTTTTCTAGTGGGTTTATAACACTTGCTCAACAAGATGCTATGTTTAGCCACTATATGTTTAATACTCAGTCGATTAACCCTGGTTATGTTGGATCTAGGCAAGTATTAAGTATTTTATCTGTTCACAGATCGCAATGGTTAAATTTCGATGGTGCACCAACAACACAGACATTATCTGTAAATAGTCCTTTATTTAATGATCAATTAGGTTTTGGTTTTAGTGTTTTAAATGATAAGATAGGTCCTATAAACTCTACATCTTTTTCTATAGATATGGCATATCATCTTCAAGTTACTCAAAGTGGTCATAAGTTGTCTTTTGGTTTAAAGGGTGGTGGAAATAGATTTAAGTCTGATTTTTCAATTTTATCCTTAGATGAACCAATAGATCCTGCATTTGAAACAGATATTAGAAAGAAATTTTTACCTAATGTTGGTTTTGGTTTATATTATAATACTCCAAAATTTTATATAGGTGCTTCTATTCCAAATATTTTAAGCCATGAATTTGATCAGTCTCAAACTCATCTTTTTTTAATTGGTGGAGCTATTCTTGATGTTAGTAGAGATATTAAACTTAGGCCTTCAGTTTACATTAAATCAACAAAATCTGCACCTGTAAATATGGATATTAGTGCTTATGCTGTATTTAAAGATTTTTTCTGGGTTGGTGGAATGTTTAGAACTGCTATGGGTAGAATTATTCCTAGTGCTAAAGTAGGTGGTGGAATGGGAATTATGGCCGGAATTAATATAAACGAAAATATTGCAGTTGGTTATTCATTCGATTATTCATTAGGAAACACTACGTTTAAGTATAATGGAGGTAGTCATGAAATAATGTTAAGGTATGACTTTATATTCAAGAAAAAAGATATTATTAAATCACCAAGGTATTTTTAATTATTTAGTATGAAAAAAGTTTTTCTATTTATTTGTTTTTTAATTCCTGTTATTGTTTTAGGTCAAGAAGTTGATGGTAAAAAAAGTAAGTATCCTCTTTTTGAGTTCAGTAAAGGTAGTGGTGATCAGAAGAATCTAAATTGGGGTAATTATAATTATACTAATGAATTATATAGAACGGCATTAGATTTTTATGAAAAAATATCTAATCCTAAAGATGCTACTAAAAGAAAAATGGCTGATGCTTATTGGGAGATTGACTCTCTTGATCAAGCATTAAAAATGTATACTAATATCATAGAAACTAGTAAAAAAATAATGCCTTTAGATTATTACAATTTATCTCAATTATTGGATATTAAAGGTGATTATGCTGAAGCAAATAAAAATAGAAAAAAATATTCTAGAGTAAAAGCTAGAGAGGTTAGGGTATCGCTTTTTGAAACCAACGAAAATTATTATGAAGCTTTATTATCAACTATTGGAAAATATGAACTTATAAATTTATCTACTAATACTGAACTATCTGATTTTGGTGGGTATACTATAAGAAAAGGAAGGAATAAGGATGAAAATTTATTTTTATTTACTTCTTCAGGAATTCAAAACACTGGAAAAATAAAGAAAAGTAAATATTTTAGACCAGAGAAGCCTACGTTTAATATTTTTAGCTCAAACTTCGATGAAGAAAAAGTTCAAACATCAAATGCAAAAATTTTAACCGGTGATATAAATACTGCATTCCAAGAAGGACCAGGATTAATCTCTGAGAATGGTAAGACATTAGTTTTTACTAGAAGCGGTACTGCTTCAGGAAAGGATGATGCTTTGCATTTAAATTTATATACTGGATCAATATCTAGTGATGGTGCTGTATCAAGAGTTCGAAGTGTTTCTTTTAATAATAATCAGTATTCTGTGATGCATCCTTCAATGTCTAGGGATGGGAAAAAAATCTTTTTTTCTTCAAATATGCCAGGAGGTTTAGGTGGATATGATTTGTATTATGTTAGAGTACAAAATAATAATAAGTATTCAAAACCTGTAAATTTAGGTCCTGGAATTAATACTGAAGGAAATGAGGCTTTCCCATTCATACATAGGGAAGATGTTTTATTCTTTGCATCTGATGGACATCCTGGTTTAGGTGGTTTAGATGTGCATATGACAACATCTCTAGGTGAAGAATCTCAAGAAGTTATTAATGTAGGTGCTCCATTTAATTCTTCAAAAGATGATTTTAGTTTCTTTTTAGATAAAAATTTTAAATTTGGATTTATTTCCTCAAACAGAAGTGGTGGAAAAGGAGAAGATGATATTTATTCTTTCAAAATTAATATAAGGCCACCTTATGGCGTTGATGACTATTATACAATTTCACGTGGTGATACATTAGTTTTAAGTGATTTAGGTGTTTTGGTTAATGACGGTGAAGTAGTTGGTTCTAATTCTGATGTGCTACAATCTTTAGTTTCAAGATCTACTATTCTTGAAAAAGATCCAAGAAATGGGAGTTTAGATTTTAATGATAATGGTACATTTACTTATATTCATTCTGAGTTAAATACGAAATTAGATTCTTTCACTTATTTAGTTAGTAATAGTGCTCTTGAAAGTGATCCTGTTAATGTTAGAATAAAAATTATTGACCCTACGGTTCCACTTGCTCAAGAAGATGCGTTTTTATTTAATGAAAATGAACCTTTGCTTGCTGATACTTCTTATAATATACTTTCTAATGATAGTGATCCTGGTGGAGATATTTTAAAAGCTATATTAATTACTAAACCAACTTATGGTGATTTAGTAATTAATGAAGATGGTACATTTGAATATGCTCCTAATACCGATGTTGTTTATACATCTGATACAGCTATTTATGCTGCTAGTGATGGATTTCAGTCTGATACTAGTTTTGTGGTATTTAGTAAGCTTAAAGTCGGTGTTGATTTAGCAGATATTATTGAAATAAATCCTATTTATTTTGATTTTGATAAATCTAATATAAGACCTGATGCAGCATTAGAGCTTGATAAAATTGTAAAAGTTATGAATGATTATCCTGGGATGATAATTGAATTAGGTTCCCATACTGATTGTAGAGGAAATGATGATTACAATTTAAGTTTATCTGATAGAAGAGCTAAATCTTCAGCTTTATATGTTCAGCAAAGAATAAAAGATTTACAAATAGACTATAAAACAATTCATGCTGCAATTTTAGAGAAATTTAAAACTAAGGTTACCTATACTTCTTTTGCAAAAAGAATGAGTTCTAAAAAATATAGAAAACAAGTGTTTACTGCTCTTGGTGATCAAGCCGAAGCAATAGTAGGATTTAGTGATTATGATGATTTTGAAGAATTTATTACTTCTGGAGAAGTCTCTAGTACATATACTCCTAGGATATTTGGTAAAGGTTATGGTGAATCTACCCCTAGTATTGAATCTAATAGTGGCTGCTCATCACTTACCGAAGAGCAACATCAGTTAAACAGAAGAACGGAGTTCATTATCGTTCAAATGAATTAATTTAATTTTTTTCTTTAAAATCATCTTAATTCTTAGATATTTTCAATGAAAAATTATTAATTATATTTTAATTTTAAAAAGATTATTATCTATTGATCATCTAATATTATTATGAAGAAGTTAATATTCTTGTTTTTTTATCTTCTTTCTTATTTATCATTCTCACAGAGTTATGTTCATTATATAGGTCCTATTCATTCAAAACAATCTCAAACATTATATGCGAGAGAACAGATGTTATACATTACTTCTCCATATAAAGGTGGTGATGTTTTTCTTAGAATCACTTCTTCTGATGGTGTAGTTGAAACATTTACTTTGCCTCAAAGTGGATCTTTCTCATATAATATAGGAAATTTTGCTTCTTCTAAACTTGTTATTACAGAAGGTTCTTTAGGAAAAAATCATCAAGATAAAGGGTATAAGGTTGAGGGTTTTAAAGATGCTTCATTTACTGATCCAGCTTCAATTTTTTCAGAATTAAGGGTGCTAGCAGGGTCAGATAATGGAAGTAGTAGACAACAAGCAAATTCCTCTTTTCTTAAAGGTGAATTTGCACCAGGAAAAATTTTTCGTTTAGGACATGGTATTACGGATATCTTTTCTTCACACAGAAGAGTTTTTGCAACATTTATGGCTGTAGAAGAAGGAACTACAAATGTTACTATATCAAATTTACCTGACCCAGGTGAAATTTTAGTTGGTCCTGATGGTGATTATGATTTAGGAGAAGAAAAAGATGGGACCTATAGTTTTTCTTTTACTGAAAATCAGAGTCATGCTATTGCAATAAATAATACTCCTGGATCTCCATTAGAAAATGCTGATGCACTAGTTGGTGCATTGGTTAATTCAGATAAAAATATAGTTGTAAATGTTGGCTATTGGGGTGGTGCAAATGCTTGGGGTGGTAGTACTGGTAGGGACATTGGTTTTGATCAAATTAAACCATTTAGCAATGTTTCAAACGAATATATTTTTATTCCTGCTGCTGGAGAACATGCTGTTGGAGGTAGTGTTGAGAACACAAATGAATATGTAATATTGGTTGCACATGAAAATAATACTAAAATATGGATGCATACTAAAAAATCTGATACTTCAACAGTTGATCCTAAGTATACATTAGATGCTGGTGAATATAAAATATTATACTTTGAAGATTTTCAAAATCAAATGTATGTACTTAGTAATAAAAGAGTATATGGCTATCAAAATATGGCAGGAGATAAATCCGGTCCTCAGGCTTCTTCAATGATGCTTATTTCTGGAATAAATCCTCTTGCCTCAAATAAAATTGATGGTATATATAATATTGAGGATATAGCAGGTATAAATTTCACTATGGAAATTAAAATCTTAACCAAGACAAATCCAGATTTAAAACTAAACGGTATATCATATACTACTATGGATCCTACAACCGAAGTGATAAATGGTAGAGAAGACTTTTCATTTTTCCAATTCAAGGAGGCTGATGTAAATACAATTCTTAGTGTGAATAGTGGCAAAAGGTTAACAATTGAGTCTGATGGACCAGTATATGGTTTATATTATGGATTTAATTCAGTACAAGGAATTGCTGGTTATTTCTTTTCTTTTTCTGATTTTGATAGAGATGGGATTTCAGATTCTGATGATAAAGATGATGATAATGATGGTATTTTAGATATTTGGGAAACTGATGTAGATACAGATGGAGATGGTTTAATTAATAGGTTTGATTTGGATTCAGATAATGATGGCTGCTTAGATGCAGTTGAAGCTGGATATACAGATCAAGATGATAATGGGATATTAGGCTTTGGTTCAACTGATAGTGTTATAGTTGATGATGATGGTATTGTTATTGCTAATTCAGATGAATCAACAGTAATTGATGGATATACTCTTCCTAATGATAGAGATAATAATGATGTTCCGGATTTTAGAGAAGTTGGTAAACAAATACAAATAATTAAGCATCCTGAAGATATTGTAATAGTTGAGTCATGTCCAGAGTATATTGAAAAGTCACCTTATTTTGCTGTAGAGACAAATGGGGGTTATGTCACTTATAAATGGCAGATAAGTAATGATGATGGTTTGTCATGGGGAAAAATTTTAGATACAGAGACTTTTACTGGCTTCAATACTGATACACTTAAAATTATTAATAGCACATCTTCTATTAGTGGTAGTTTATTTAGGGTAATTATAGAGGCTAGGGGTTATGTATGTGGTGTACCTGATACTTCTAATGTTGCTAAGGTAACTGTCCTTCCTGATAATGATTCTGACTGTATAACTGATTCTGAAGATTTAGATGATGATAATGATGGTATTTATGATATAGAAGAAGATACTGTTGATATTGATAATGATGGAATTCCTAATCATTTTGATCTTTATTCTGATGGGGATGATTGTTTTGATGTTTTGGAGGCTGGTTTTAGTGATCCTGATGATGATGGTATATTGGGTGAAAGTCCAGTAACAGTAGATAGTTTAGGTAGAGTTATTGGTGTTTCGGATGGTTATACCGATCCTTTGGATGGTGATAATAATGGAGTTGATGATTATAAGGAAGTTGGTTCAAGTGTTGTTATAATTACACAACCTCTTAGTAAATTAACTTCACCTTTTGGTGAAATAATGTTTTTTGTAAATGCTTCATCATTATCTCCAATGATTTATGATTGGCAGGTTTCGATGGATTTTGGTGCTTCATGGCAGAACTTAGAAAATGATACTACTTATACTGGAGTTAATAATGATACATTATATCTTAAAAAATTATCTCTAGATATGGATTCTTATAGGTATAGGATAGTTATTTCTACGCCTTCTTTTGCTTGTGATGAAGATTTGATATCAAACTGGGTATTTTTACTTGTTAGGCCTGATAATGATATGGATGGTGTTTTTGATATTTATGATGTTGATGATGATAATGATGGTATATACGATACGCTAGAATTATCGTGTGAAACAAATAAGTTTATTGAGGATTTTGGGCAGGGTGATTATACGTCAACGGAATATACTAATTACACGTATGCTGGCTCTGGAGTAGTCTCAGATGGTTCTTATACAATTGGAAAAAGATCTACAAATTGGTTTAATAACTGGCTTGAATTTAATGATCATACTGGCAATGAGAATGGTAGAATGTTTATATGTAATGCTCAGTATGAACCTGGTAAGTACTTCTATAAGAGAAGAATAGATAATTTAGCTACAAATGTTCCATATGAGGTGTCTTTTTGGCTTAAAGACTTAATTAGAGAGTTTCATGTTAATACCGGTCTTCCAAATACTCATATACCTCCAAATATAACCTTTCAGGTTTATTCTGTAAATGAGGAATCGAATCCAGAAGATCTTCTTTATCAATATAATACTGGGAATGTTCCTAGGGATGAGAATTGGCATGAGTATAGGTTTAATTTTAATAATCTTGATAATTCTTCTATTGAGATTGTTCTTTTAAGTAATCAGTCTGGTGGGTATGGTAATGATTTTGCTATGGATGATATAGAATTTAATGCTGGTTGTTATGATGATATTGATGGTGATGGTATAATTAATAGTTTTGACCTTGATACAGATGGTGATGGATGTTCTGATGTTAATGAGGCTGGATATTTAGACGCTGATATGGATAGTGTTCTTGGAGATTCTCCTGTAGTTGTTGATATTTATGGTAGGGTCATAGGAGATTATTATGGTTATGTATTACCTAATGATTTAGATGAAAATGGTAGTTATGATTATAAAGAGTATGGTGTTTCACCTACAATTATTTTTAATCCTCAGTCAGATTCAGCAATAGAAGAAAAAAATATTTCCTATACAATAAACGCCACACCTCTCTCTTTGTTAGAATATCAGTGGCAGGAAAGTAAAGATAATGGCTTATTATGGTCAGATTTAATGGATACATTAGTGTACTCTGGTGTAAAAACGAAAACATTAACAATTTCAAATCTAAGTTTAGATATGAGGGATTATTTATATAGAGTTATGGTTTTTGTACCTTCTTTTGCGTGTAGTGACACTTTATTTTCAGAACCTGCATATCTTACTGTTTTAGAAGATAATGATAAGGATGGCGTATCAGATTTGGATGATGTTGATGATGATAATGATGGTATTTATGATATAGAAGAAGATACTATTGATATTGATAGTGATGGAATTCCTAATCATTTTGATCTTGATTCTGATGGAGATGGTTGTTCTGACGTTTTAGAGGCTGGTTATACAGATGATAATTTGGATGGTATATTAGGTGATGATCCAGTATCTGTTGATAGTATTGGTAGAGTTATATCAGGTGTTGATGGATACACAGATCCTCTTGATGCTGATATTAATGGGATTAAGGATTATAAGGAATTAGGAGATGATCCTATTATTTTATTACAACCTACGTCTGTTGAAGTTGTTGTTTATTCATCTACTTTATTTTTTGTAAGTGCAAATGCTTCAGGAAATTTAACTTATTTATGGCAAATTAATGATGGAAGTGGATGGTCTTATATTGCTGATAATGATATATTTATGGGTATTAATAACGACACTTTACTCGTTGATAGCGTAACTCAAATAATGGATGGATACAGTTTTAGAGTTATTATCAAAAATAGTAATCTTATATGTTCTCAAGAAATAATATCTGATGAGGCATTATTGCTTGTATTACCTGATAATGATAGGGATAAAATCCCTGATATTGATGATCTAGATGATGATAATGATGGTATTTTAGATTTGGATGAAGGTTCTGAAGATATTGATAACGATGGAATCCCTAATTATTTTGATTTAGATTCAGATGGTGATGGATGTTCAGATGTAATTGAGGCTGGATTTATTGATGATGATAATGATGAAATATTATGTTTAAGTCCTGTTTTAGTAGATTCTTTAGGAAAAGTTATCTGTAGTAGTGGTTATATAGATGCTCTAGATAGGGATAATAATAGTATTTATGATTATAAAGAAAAGGGTTCTTCGTTAGCTATTATAAATAATCCATCTAGTGTTTCAATAATTGAAACAAGAAATGCTAAATATACTGTTCAAGCTATAGCTGATGGTACTATTTTATACCAATGGCAAGCTTCAGATGATGAAGGAGTCTCATGGGTAGATATACAGGATGATAATGTTTATTTAGGAACTTTAACAGCTTCTTTAACTCTTACAAATGCTCCATTAGAATTTAATGATTATCAGTTTAGGGTTAATATATCGACACCTGCATTTGTTTGTGATGATGATTTACGTTCTCAGGTAGTTCTTACTGTTCTCCCTGATAATGATAAAGATGGAATTGCAGATGAGGATGATTTAGATGATGATAATGATGGAATATTAGATATATATGAAGGATCTGGGGATCTTGATAATGATGGAATAATCAATATTTTTGATCTTGATTCTGATGGAGATGGTTGCTATGATGTTATTGAATCTGGATGCTATGATGATGATGATGATGGAATAGTGGGAAATTCACCTGTAGAGGTAGATGGACTTGGTTTAGTTGTAAATGAAAATCTTATAGCAAGGTATAATTTTTCTGGAAATGCTATAGATTCTTCTTCAAATCTTCTAAATGGAGTCGTTGATGGTGCTCTTTTAGTGAATGATAGATATGGTATTCCTTCATCTGCATATATGTTTGATGGAATAGATGATAAAATTACTATTAACAATGACTCATTATTGAATCTTGGAATGTATGAAAGGTTTTCAATTTCACTTTGGACAAAATTTGATGATAACTATGCAGATAATTTAAATAAGATATTTATTCATAAGTCTGAGGGATATGAATCAATAAATAAATGGTTGTATTTATATTCTTCTCCTACAAATAAGGATGGTGTGAGTTTTAATTCTGAACCAGGTAGTAGTTGGAATACCGTAGAAAATTTTGTTCCTAATTTAAATCAGTGGTATCATATGGTAATTCAGAAAGATGGATATATATATACCCATTACATAGATGGTGATACTGTTAGTAGTGTAGTAGATTCAACTCAAATATTTATAAATACAGCACAAATGATAATAGGAGGTCAAGAAATGGGTGGCCCTGGAGAGTGGTTCCATGGAATAATTGATGATATTGTGATATCAGCTAATTATACGTGCAATGATGAACCTTTTGATTTAGATGATTCTGGAGTCTATGATTTCTTAGAAGCTGGAGGAGAAGTTAAAATAGATACTATTTCAGGGACGATGATTATACCTGAGATGACAAGTACATCATACACTGTAGAATCGACATCTATAAGTAAAACGATATATCAATGGCAATTTAGTTCAGATGGAGGTTCATCTTGGAAAGATATTATCGATTCAATTCATTATAGTGGAACAAACACAAAAACATTACAAATATTAAATACTCCCCTAGGTTACTCAGGTTATTTATTTAGGCTAATTCTTTCAACCCCATCATTTATATGTGGAATAGATAAAATTACTAATAATATGCTATTAACAGTTCTACCTGATAATGATAAAGATGGAATTGCAGATGAGGATGATTTAGATGATGATAATGATGGTATATATGATCTTGAGGAAGGATCTGATGATTTGGATGAAGATGGAATACCCAATTACTTTGATTTAGATTCCGATGGTGATAATTGTTTTGATGTAATTGAAGCTGGTTTTACAGATGATGATACGGATGGTATATTAGGAAGTAACCCAGTAATTGTTGATAGCTTAGGTAAAGTAATAAGTGGGGTAGATGGTTACACTATACCAATAGATAGAGATGGTAGCTTAGTAAGTGATTATCTTGAATATGGATCCAGTGCTAGGATATTAATAGAGCCATATGATATTGCTATTGTTGAAAGATCAGACACCATCATTAAAGTAATAGCTGATGTTGACTCAGGATCAACTAAAGTTTATTATTTATGGCAGGTAAGTGATAACGGAGGAATCTCATGGGAAGGTCTATCTAGTGAGTCAAATACATTGACCATAGAGAATGCAGAAAAGTCCTATAACGATAGATTATTTAGAGTCATTGTTTCAACACCTTCTTATATATGTGGTTTAGATATTATTTCAGATGTATTTAGAATTCTTGTAATGGATGATTATGATATAGATTTTATTGGAGATTATGATGATGTAGATGATGATAATGATGGTATCTATGATTCATTAGAGTGCATAAATAATGCATCATTAATACTTAAAGGTGATGTTGACTCTACGTACTTATCAGGGTATCCTATAATTGCTAGTTTTATTGGAAACTCTGACTCATCATCTTTAAATTCTGAAACTGTTAAAAATAAAGTAAACATTTCAATGGATCTATCAAGTTCTGATATTTATGAGTATTGCTATATTATTTCGGATGTTCGTTTTGATAATGGTCTTGAAGTATTAGTGAATAATAAAAAGATATTATCTTTTAATAAGAGTCATTGGGATATTAATACTGGACTTGCTAATTCAGATATAACAAATGCATTTAATGGAGATGGTATTTTTGTAAATACTTTGGATAGTATATGGAATCCTTGGTCTGAAAAATATTATGTTCAGTTGGTCATAAGAGGTGGTTCTATTAAACTATTATCAAGAACTAAGGATGATAATATGATTGATGTTTTACCATATATGGATAATACTGTAGATGGATGGTATTTAGATAAGAATTTTTCATTTTCTTGTGAAGAAGGTTTAAATCTAGAAATTGGAAATACTACCTATAATGAGTCATCAATATTTTATTCCCAAAATAAAGTTATGGCATATGTATGCTCTGATACTGATTTAGATGGTGAGCTTAATAATAAGGATCTTGATAGTGATGATGATGATTGTTATGATGTAAATGAAGCTGGATTCATAGACTCTGATAATGATGGGGTTCTAGATAAGAGCCCTGTAGGTGTTGATTTATTTGGAAGGGTAATTTCTAGTGATAATGGATATTTAATTCCATTAGATAATGATAATAATAGTGTAATGGATTTCTTAGAAGAAGGTTTTGAGATAAATATTATTTCTGAGCCAGATATGTACTATTTAATTAAAGAGGGAGATACGTTTAATTTATTTGTTGATATTGATTTAGCGAATAGGTTTGTATACCAATGGCAAAAAAGCGATATATATGGCTCCAATTGGATCGATTTATCTGATACTCTGATAGATAATACTATTTATTCTGGATCAAATACGAATACTCTCAATATATATGGCATTGTGCTTAATGATAATCAAATTGAAAACTTAGAGGTATTATATAGACTTATAATTTCTTCACCTTCCTACTACTGCGAAGATGATATATTTACTCAACCCTATGAAGTAGAAGTTTTTCACAGAGATTTACATATACCTTCAGGATTTTCTCCAAATGCAGATGGAATAAATGATTATTGGAGAATTAGAGGAATTGAGGGTTATCCAAATAATAAAGTAAAAATATTCAATATTTGGGGCACAAGAGTGTATGAAAAAAAAGGTTATAGAAATGAATGGGATGGTAAAAACCAAGTATGGTTTTATTATGGGGATGGCATGCTTCCTGAATCAACTTACTATTATATGATAAACTTGGGTGATGGATCAAAGCCTTTAAAAGGATTTGTATACATAAAAAGAGAGTAACAATAATTCTACTATAAAATGGAAAATATATTGTTTAAATTTACGTTTTAAATGCAGTAGTAATATTTTATGAAATTATACACTAAGAAATCATTTTTATTTCTTTCGCAATTTATTTTGATTGCGTTTTTTTATTCAAATACTTTTTCTCAAGGTTCTGGTTGTGATGAGCCTGTTGCTACTGGTACTGCTGATGGAACCTTTGAGTCTTTAGCATCTGTTGCTTCAAGTTTTGGATTAAATAATAATGTTACTGGAGGTGGATGGGCAAATGGTCAAGGAACAGCAGACACATGGAATTCTCCTCTGCCAAATGTTACTCAACAAAATTATGCTGCAGGGATGATGCCTTCTCCTGATGGAGGAGTCTTTGCTGCTTTATGGAGTTCTAAACCAGCAGGAGATAAATATGAATCTTTTAATACTGTTGTAAACTCTTTAGAAGTAGGTAGAAAATACAAAGTAAAGTTTTATCAAGCTAATGCAGGTGTAACAGGAGTTGCACTAAATGCAAATGCACAAATTCAAGTTACTTTTGGTTCTGAAACATTAACTTCTCCAAATATTCCATTTCTTGGAATTAGTAATCAGGTTTGGTCAGAAGTTACTTTAGAATTTACTCCATCATCTACTTCACAAATTTTGACTTTTGCTAGTATTGTTCCTTCTTCAAATACTGTATCTTATATGGCTATTGATGGTCTTAGACTTTTCAAAACTGATGGTAATTGTTGTCCAGTTGGTGTTAATGATGGTAATTCTGTAGATGAGGGAGCTTCAGTAATAGGAAATGTTTTAAATAATGATACAGATGCTGATAGTGATGTGTTATCAATTTTATCAATTATTTCACTACCAGACCATGGAACATTATCAATAACAAAATCTTCTGGAGATTATGTTTATCAACATAATGGATCTGAAAATTATTCTGATACTTTTACTTATGTTGCCTTTGATGGTACATGTGTAAGTGATACAGTTACAGTTACTTTTAGTATTAATCCAATAAATGATCCTCCTTTGGTTGTTAAAGATACTTTTTATGTATATGAAGGAGATACTTTAATCATATTAAATTCTGATAGTAGTTTGATAGTAAATAATGATTTTGATCCAGATAATGATTCTACGGATTTTGAAGCTAGAATTTTTGTTGGGCCAAATCATCATGTGGGACTATTTTCATTAGGCCTTAGAGGTGCATTTACTTATATTCATGATTGTACTGATGAGGATAATGTAGACTTTTTTCAATATAAGACATATGATGGAAAACTTAATTCTGTAGTCTCAGATACTGTTGTTATTTATATATTAAATGAACCTCCTATTGGAGAACCCGATTATTATAGTGTAAAAAATGGAGAATTATTATCTGTTGATTCTGCATCAGGACCATTACTAAATGACTTAGATTCAAATGCATGTGATGTTATTCAAACTGTCCTAGTTCAACCACCTACAATGCATATTGGAACATTTTCTCTTGATTCTACAGGTGCGTTTGAATATGTGCATGATGGATCAATAAATCTATTTTTAGATTACTTTGTTTATCAACTCATAGATGGTGAGGACAATGCAATAGAGACAGATACAGTTTTTATATCAATTGTAAATCCTCCTCCAATAACAGAAAGTTATTATTATGCTGTTGATGAAGGAAAAGAGCTAGTGGTTGATTCAATACAGGGTGTTTTAAGTAAGTCTGCAAGTTCTATTGGTTTGCCAATAAAAGCATATCTAGATACTTCACCATTACAAGGGTCAATGATTCCAAGTGGTGATATAAATACAAATGGTTCTTTTGTTTATCAGCATAATTGTACTGATACTCCTAATATGGATTACTTTTTATTTAAGATAGTTGATTCTGCAGGTCAATCTATTGATACAGTATTTATAACGATTAATAATGAATGTCCTAATGGTGTGAATGATGGTTATACCGTTACTGAAGGAGAAACAATTAATATTTCTAAAGATCTTGGAGTTATAATTAATGATATTGATCCAAATACTTGTGATGCATTGTCTGTAACTCTGGTAACACCTCCTCTATATCATGATGGTGGGTTTACTCTAGAAACAGATGGTTCATTTATATATACGCATGATGATAGTGAAAATTTTCAAGATGAATTTTCTTATAGATTATCTGATGGAGAATGTACAGGGTCTGTTTACACGGTAATAATAAATGTTGATTCTGTAGATGACAAGAGACCAATTGCAAATAATGATTTAATTCCCATCTGTGTAAGCGAAGGTGATAGTATTGTTATAAGCACATATGCACTAGGTGTTCTTGGAAATGATATTGATACTGACCTTAAAGATTCTATTCTTACTGCAACATTAATTACTAATCCATTGCATGGAAGCTTAATTTTTAATTCTGATGGAACATTTACTTATATTCATGATGGTGGAGAGTCAACAGTGGATGCATTTACTTATGTCTGTAGTGATGGTGATTTTATAAGTTTAGATACAGCAATTGTATCTATTTGTATTACTCCTGCAAATGATTGTCCAGTAGCATTAGATGATTTCTTTTTTATAAATGAAGGTGATGTTATAGATTCTACTTTAATATATAATGATTTTGATGGTGATACATTTGAGCCAGATGCATTGATAACTACAGTTAATCCATTACCTGCAGTTGGTAATTTACAACTTAAGAGTAATGGTTCATTTGTTTATACATCACCAACACAGATTGCAACACCTGGACCTGAAGTAGTTTCTTTCATATATACGCTTTCTGATGGTATATGTGATACTACAGCAACTGTTACAATTACAATTAATTCAATAAATGACTGTCCTATAGCCAGAAGTGATACTATGACAATTACTGCATTAGTTAATGATACGATTGTAAATAATGTGATAGCCAATGATACAGATATAGACAGTTTCTTTGATTCAACGAGCATTGAAGTTGTAACTCCACCAAATTGGGGAAAATATATTATAAATGATAATGGTACTATTTCATATATTTTTACTGGATCTCCAACTAAAAGAGATAGTATAGTTTATAGGGTAGCTGATACGGAAGGTTGTTATTCAAATGAAGCTACTTTGTATATTAATATTGAGAATATTAAATACCCAGAATATCAGCTACCTGATTACTTCACACCTAATAGTGATAGGTTTAATGACTATTTTGTTATAAAGACCAAGAATATAACATTAGAAAACGTTAAATTTGAGGTATTGATACTTGATAGGTACCAAAGAAAAGTTTTTGAATCTGTAGTAACAGGTGATAAAATTTGGGATGGTATGAACCAGTTTACTGGGGCAAGTGTTAAAAAAGACTTTTATTATTATCAAATAACTCCCGTAGAATACGGAGGTATTAGAGCTAGAACATTTGTTGGTGTAATCTTTTTAGATAAATGATGAAAAAATTATTTTTTATAACATGTATTCTTTTTTACACCCTAACAGGTTATTCTCAAGAATATATTGAGATTTTAAGAGCTGCAGATAATAATATTCTGGTTAACCCTGCTCTTGCTGGAATCGATGGTAGAAATTCATTTTCTATACTTGATACTAGATCATTAAGAGGATCTAAATTTAACTCTGCTTTAAGTTATGCTTCAATAAGCTTTAGAATGACAGATAATAATGTCTATTGTCCTGCACCAGGTTATTTTTCAAGTAACAGAGGGACAAGAAGTAGTCAAAGAACAACAAATAATCATTTTCAAACGAGTATTGATGTTCTTAATTACAGTAATGATTTATTTAAAAGATTATCTGCTGGACTAACTCTAGGTTATAGGCAACAACTTAACAGAGATATGAATGTGATGTTTGCAATGAAAGCATCTTATTCTCAAGATAAATTTAATCTTATTGCTTGGGATGTGTCAGATCCATTATATCAAAATTGGGTAGGAAATAATTTTAAACAATCTACATTTGGACTTATTCCAGGAATAACAATTTATACAAAAAATTTTTTATTAGGAATATCTACTAAAATCGCACTTTTAACTGAAGATAAATTTGCATTTCAGGAAGGTAAATTTGATCCTTTTGGAAATGCTACAATAGCAACTATTTCTTATGACTTGCCAGTAGGTGATAATACATTATCCCTTAGTGGTAATTATGTCATAATAGATGATGAAGAAGATTTTTATTCTTTTGGAGTAAAAGCACCATTAACTGAATATATTTCTATTATGGGTGGTTCAAGAGATCTTTCTGAAGTTTTTGCGGGTGTTAGTTTAAATTTCTATAATAAAACTAGCATTGAAATATATATAAATAATTTTATTGGAAACAATGTTAGAAATAGTGTTCCAATATATTCTATTAGATTAAAAGCATTCGATATTTTTTAGATAAAGAATGAATATATTGTTATTCATTCTTATATTTATTTCTGTTAATGGAAAATAGAAAAAACACCTATACTGAAGACAGTATAAAATCCCTAGATTGGAAACAACATATAAGGCTTCGACCAGGAATGTATATTGGTAAACTTGGAGACGGATCCGCAAAAGATGATGGAATATATGTTCTAATTAAAGAGATTATTGATAATTCAATAGATGAACATTTGATGGGGCATGGGAAAATTATTAAAATTCGAGTAAAGGATCGTCATGTTGAGGTTAGAGATTATGGTAGGGGCATACCTCTTGGTAAAGTTATTGATTGTGTTTCCAAAATTAATACTGGTGGAAAATATGATTCTGAAGCATTCCAAAAATCTGTTGGTTTAAATGGTGTTGGAACAAAAGCTGTTAATGCATTATCATCAAAATTTAATGTAGAATCTTATAGAGATGGTGAATGTAAGAAAGCTGAATTTAATAAAGGAGAGATAGAGATAGATGATAGTATTAGTAGTACTAAAGAAAAAAATGGTACCCTAATAACTTTTATACCTGATAGTGAAGTATTTAAAAATTATCATTATATACCTGAATACCTTGAAGATCAAATATGGAATTATGCATTTTTAAATTCAGGATTATCTCTTAATTATAATGGCAGAAAATTTCATTCAGAAAATGGTTTATTAGATCTTCTTACTAAAAAAACAGATTCTGATTCGATTAGGTACCCCATAATTCATTTTAAAGGAAATGAAATTGAATGTGCTATAACACATACTACTAATTATGGAGAAGAGTATTATTCTTTTGTTAATGGTCAGTATACCACTCAGGGAGGCACTCATCTTGCTGCATTTAGAGAAGGTATAGTGAAAACAATAAGAGAGTTTTACAAGAAAGATTATGATGCAACGGATATTAGAGCAAGTATTGCTGGAGCAGTAGCAATAAGAGTTCAAGAGCCTGTTTTTGAATCACAAACAAAAACTAAATTAGGATCTCAAAACATTAGTCCTAAAGGACAGACTGTTAGATCTTTTGTGAATGATTTTTTAAAAAAAGAACTAGATAATTTTCTACATAAAAACCCATCTGTAGCTGAGGCCTTACAAAAAAGAATAATTCAGTCTGAAAGAGAAAGAAAAGAAATTGCAGGTATTAAAAAATTAGCTAATGAACGAGCAAAAAAAGCTAATCTTCATAATAAAAAATTAAGAGATTGTAGAATACATTTTAATGATAAAAAAGGTGATGATTTATTAAAAAACGAATCAGTTATTTTCATAACTGAGGGAGATTCAGCTAGTGGATCAATTACAAAATCAAGAGATGTGAAAACTCAGGCAGTATTTAGCCTTAGAGGTAAACCATTTAATTGTTTCGGATACACAAAAAAAATTGTTTATGAAAATGAAGAATTTAATTTACTTCAACATGCACTTAATATAGAAGATGGTCTTGAGGGGTTGAGGTATAATAAAATAATAATTGCTACTGATGCAGATGTAGATGGAATGCATATAAGACTTTTATTATTAACATATTTTTTACAATTCTTTCCTGATTTAGTAAGAAAAGGACATGTTTTTATACTTGAAACACCTTTGTTTAGAGTTAGAAATAAGAAAAAGACTATTTATTGTTTTAATGATGAAGAAAGAAATAATGCAATAGAAGAAATAGGAAAAAATCCTGAAATAACTCGATTTAAAGGACTTGGTGAAATTTCTCCAAATGAGTTTATAAACTTTATTAATGAAAATATAAGACTAGAGCCAGTAATTTTAAATGAGAATTCTAAGATTAAAGATCTTTTATCTTTTTATATGGGTAAAAACACTCAACAAAGGCAAGAATTTATAATTGAAAAATTAAGAGTTGAACAAGATTTATTTGAAGTAAAAGAATGAGTGAAAAAGATTTAGTATCTGACATAGAAAATTCAAAAGAAAGTAATGGGAATGAAATCCAAGTTTCAGGAATGTATGAAAATTGGTTTTTAGATTATGCATCCTATGTTATTTTAGAACGTGCTATTCCTTCTATAAATGATGGATTAAAGCCTGTTCAGAAAAGGATTTTGCATTCAATGAATCTCTTAGAAGATGGTAGATATAATAAATGTGCTAACATAATAGGTAGTACTATGCAATTTCATCCACATGGAGATGCATCTATTGAGGACGCTCTTGTTAATTTAGGTCAAAAAGATTTATTAATAGATACTCAAGGAAATTGGGGTGATATAAGGACTGGAGACAAAGCTGCTGCATCACGTTACATAGAGGCTAGACTTTCAAAATTTGCATTAGATACTGTATTTAATGATAAGACTACAAAATGGAAACTTTCTTATGATGGAAGAAAGAAAGAACCGGATAATTTACCCGTAAAATTCCCATTATTATTAGTTCTAGGTGTAGAGGGTATTGCAGTTGGTTTATCAACTAAAATTTTACCACATAATTTTATAGAATTGATTAAATCTTCAATATCTTATTTAAAAGGAAGATCTTTTAAATTATATCCAGATTTCCAAACGGGAGGTTTTATTGATATCTCTGATTATAACGATGGTAAAAGAGGTGGGAAAGTTAGATTGAGATCTAAAATTGAACAATTTGATAAAAAAACATTAGTTATTAGAGATATTCCATATACGACGACAACATCAGCTCTTATTGATTCCATAATTAAAGCTAATGATAAAGGAAAAATAAAAATTAAAAAGGTTATTGATAATACAGCACAAGATGTTGAAATACTTATTTCTTTAAATAAAAATCAATCACCCAGCATAACTATTGATGCATTATATGCTTTTACTGACTGTGAGGTTTCAATTTCACCCAATGCTTGTGTAATTATGGATGAGAAACCTAGATTTTTAGGAGTTAAAGAAATATTAAAGTATTCTACAGATTTAACGAAATATCTTTTAAAACGTGAATTAGAAATAAAGAAAGAGGAGTTAAAAGAAAAGATTCTATTTTCATCATTAGAAAAAATATTTATAGAGAATAAAATATATATTTTAATTGAAAAATGTGAAACATGGGAATCAGTACTTAAAACTATAGATAAAGGCCTTGAGCCCTATAAGAAAAGTTTTTATAGAGCAATAAGTAGAGATGATTTAGTTAGGTTAACAGAAATTAAAATTAAAAGAATTTCAAAATTTGATAAGGAAAAACTTAATGATCTAATATATAAACTAGAAGAGGAATTAAAAAAAACTTTGTTGAATTTAAAAAATTTAACAGATTATACAATCCAGTATTTTTATGGTATTTTAAATAAATATGGAAGTGGAAAAGAAAGAAAGTCTGAAATTTCAATATTTGATACTATAAAAGTAAAAGCAGTTGCTGCTAATAATGCAAAACTATATGTTAATAGGAAAGATGGATTTATTGGCTATGGAATCAAAAAAGATGAATTTATTTGTAACTGTTCTGATATTGATGATGTTATAGCATTTTGTGCTGATGGGTCATATAAAATTGTAAAAATTCAAGACAAAGTATTTATTGGTAAAAATATTATTTTATGTCAATTATGGAAGAAAAGCGATAATAGAATGGTTTTTAATTCTATATATTATGAAGGAAAAACAGGATATTCTTTTGTTAAACGTTTTCAAGTTATATCAGCAAGTAAAGAAAGATTATATAATATAACAAAAGGTAATAAAGGTTCTAAATTATTGTATCTAGCTTCTAGACCTAATGGAGAATCTGAAATTGTATCTGTTTATATACATTCATCTCAGAAGGCAAGAATCAAATCTTTTGATTATAATTTTTCTGATATTGAAATTAAGGGTAAAGCTGCAAAAGGAAATATTTTATCTAAATATAAGATTAGGACTATAAAACCTAAATCAATTGGATTATCTACTTTATCAGGAATTAAGATAAGTTATGATAAATCTATAGGAAGGCTCAATTCTGATGGAAGAGGAGACTTTATTGGGAAATTTAACGGCGATGATTTAATTCTTGTTATTTATATTGATGGAAGCTATGAATTAACATCATTTGAGTTAACTAATAGATATGATTTTAATAATATAATTTCATTATATAAGTATGAAGAAAATGGTATTGTTTCCGTAATATATTTTGATGGAAAGTTGAAATTTTATTATGTAAAAAGGTTTTTAATTGAGACAACTTCACCAAATAAAAAATTTACTTTTATTTCTTTAGAAAAAGGATCTAAGCTTGAATATTCAACTTATAATTTAGGTGAAAAAATATCATTCAAGTATTATAAAAATAAGAAATTAGAGACATCTGATTTTGATTTAGATACTTTTATTGATATTAAGGGTTGGAAGTCTATAGGAAATAGAATTATGTATGATAAGATTCGTTCTGGATCTTTTAATTTATTAAAATCTGAAAAGAAATTAAAAGAAAAAAATATTAACTCAAGTGATAATACAATAGATGATAATTTTAGTGTAGGAGAGTCCATAGAATTAGATTTAGAAACTGATCAATTAAATTTATTTGATGAAAAAGATTAAAATAGCTGTAGATATTGGTAATAGTAATATTGTAATTGGATTATATGTTAATAGTAAATGGTTAAAAATATACCGTTTAAGTTCAAAAAAAAATATTACTTATTGGTCTTTACAGAGAAAAGTTAAAAAAATAATATCACTTAATGACTTTAATCCTTCAGATGTATATAATGTTATAATTAGTAGTGTTGTTCCTAGTCTTACAGACGTAGTTAAACTTGTGGTAAGTGATATGCTTTGTAAAAACATTCATATAATAAAATCTTCTTCTGTTAAACTTGTTAATATATTAATTGATGATATTAATGAAATAGGATCAGATTTAGTATGTAATGCGGTTGAAGCCTCAAGTATGTATAATGAAAATGTAATTATAGTTGATTTTGGTACTGCATTAACTTTTACTACTGTTTCTAAAAAAAATGAAATACTTGGAGTTAATATAGTTCCTGGTTTAGAGACTGCAATTAACTCATTGTACAGAAATACAGCTAAACTTCCTAAAATAAGTTTGTCATTACCAAAAAAAGTAATAGGAAAAAATACAATTCATTCTATTCAGGGAGGAATAATGTATGGTTATGTTGGTTTAATTAAAGAATTAACTTCTAAAATTAAATTAGAATTAAGTGGAAAGACAAAAGTCATAGCAACAGGAGGATTATCTAAATTCGCAGAACCTTTACATGGATTTTTTAGTGATATAAGTCCAACATTAACACTTGATGGAATGATAAAAATTTTAAATGAATATGAAGATTAATTTTTCTTTTTTCAGATAGATATAATTATTAAATTGACAAAATTTTTAAATTGAATATTAAGATATGAAAAGTGTAATTACATGTGATATGGAGGGTAGGGTATTGACAATGAATACTGATGCAGAAACTATTTTTGGTTATAGTAGATCTGAGATTATTGGAAAAAAACGAGTATCTATTTTTTCACCTGGAGAAATTGTAATCCAAAACGTTGGAAATTGGCTTGCTACAGCAGATAAGTTTGGTGAATATGTAGGTCAAACTTATTTTATAAAAAAAGATGGCACAAAAATAAATGCTAAAATTAGAATTACACCAACTTTTGCTGATGGTAAAAGTAGCTCTCAAACAGGATATTGTGGAGTAACAGAACCTATTGATAAAACAATTGATGTTCCTATTAATTTATCTACTAAAATAATAAAAGGCATTGCTATTACAAGAGTTCCTTTCACAAGTGCTTCAATTCTACCAATTTTTGTTGTTAGTTCTTATTATGCTGGCCTAGGAGATGGCCTATTTAGTATTTTTAATTTAATTCTTGCTACTATAGGAGTATTATTATTGCATTTATCATCAAATGTATATAATGATTATTTCGATGTTAAAGATGGTACTGATGAGGCAAATAATGAATATTTCCAACCTGGAGGAGCTTCTATCTCTGGAGGTAGCAGAGCTATAGAACTTGGAATAATTACATTACAAAAAACAAAAAATGTTGCTAGAATGCTATTAATATTATCATTATTTATAGGATGTTTATTGTTTTATAATATATATCAGATAACAGGTTCGTTAGTTAATATTCAAGGATCATTATCTGTTGGGTTATTTGGTTTATTTTTAGGTTACTTTTATACCGCAACTCCTTTAAGGCTTGTTTCAAGAAGGGGTATTGGAGAGTTAAGTATATTTTTAGCCTTTGGTCCTTTACTTACTTTGGGAACTGGATATGCTATATCTATGGAATCTATAGAATTATATTCTGAGACTTTTTATACTTTATTATTAATTGGTATACCATTTGGTTTATTAACAACAAATATTTTATTTATAAATCAGTTTCCTGATACAAAAAGCGATGCTTTAACTGGTAAAAATCATTTAGTAGTAACTTTTGGTAAAAAAGCTTCAAGATGGATATACTTGTTTATTTTAACATTAGCATTTTTATCATCATTTTATCTTATTGATTTATTAAAATTTTCTGAATATTTCAATTTGAATGTTTTTATTATTGGAAATGCATTATTATATCTTTTTGGATTTACTATTTTTTTAAAATTGTTTAAAAATTATAAATCTAGAGAATTAGTTAAATCAAATATTAATACTATTATACTCCAAACATTATTTTCATTTTTTTATATAATAGTCCTAAACCTATTTTTTATTTAAAGAATTATATTTCTTGCTATGACGGAAATTTTTATTATAAGACATGCACAGACTGAGTTTAATAAGAAAGGTATCATTCAAGGATCAGAGGTTGATAGTGAAATTAACAATGTAGGTATCATTCAGGCTAAGTTATTTTATGAAGCATATAAAAATTATAATTTTGATAAAATATATGTATCAGCTCTTAAAAGAACATTTCTTACTGTAAAATCTTTTTTGGATGATGGTATTTTATATGAAAGATTATCAGATTTTAATGAAATAAGTTGGGGTGAGAATCAAGGAAAAAGTGATAATTTAAGAGAATATGAGCTCTTAACTCAATCATGGATTAATGGTGATTTAGATAATAAGTTTATAGGTGGAGAATCTCCCAATGAAATGTCATTAAGGTTAAAAAAGGGTATTGATTATGTTATTAAAGAAAAGTATAATAAAATTTTAATTTGCATTCATGGGAGAGCATTAAGGATATTATTATCATTAATTCTTAATAATGATTTAACTAAAATGGATAAATATCCACATTCTAATACAGGATTATATATTTTGAATTATGATAAAGGAAAATATAAATTAATAGATTCAAACAATATTAAGCACTTAAACTCTTAAAAAGATTTTTTAAGCTGCTTTTTTTGTAACCTTTTTGGTTACTTTTTTAGTTGTCCTTTTAGTTCTTTTAACAGGCTTTTTTTCAGGGATTTCTTCAGTAATAACATCAGCTAAAATCCTTCCACAATACTCACAAAGAATAATTTTTTTCTTTTCTTTAATTTCAGTTTGTCTTTGAGGTGGTACTATATTGAAACAACCTCCACATGCACTTCTTTTTACTTTAACAACTGCTAAACCATTTCTTTGTCTTTGAACTAATTTTTCATATCCAAGTAAAAGTGAAGATTCAATTCTTTTAGCTGCTTTAGTTTTTTCTTTTATTAATTTATCTTCTTCGCCTTGACTTTCTGCAGATAGAACATTTAAATCATTTTTCTTAGATTTTAAAACTTCAGTAGTTTCTTTGATGATTTTTTTTGTTGTTTTAATATCTTCTTTTGTTGAATCAATTTTAATTTCATTTTCACCAGACTTTTTAATGAATAATTTAGAATCTAGATCCTGTAATTCAATTTCTTTAGAAATAGCATCAAACTCCCTATTATTTCTAACATTCATTTGCTGATCTTTATATTTTTTAATCAATTTTTTTGCTTCTGAAACTTTATTTTTAAGGTCATCTATATCTTGATTTAGATTTGTAATTTTATCATTGTGTTTATCTAACCTTGTATTATAACCAATTAACTCATCTTCTAAATCTTGAACTTCCTCAGGTAATGCTCCTCTAACCTTTTTGATATCAAAAATGTTAGAATCAATAATTTGTAATTTTAAGAGGTTATTTAGTTTTTTTTCTATGCTTTGTTCCATCGAATTAAAAATATTTTACGGGGTTTGTATCATTATTTGATAAATGAAGTGCAATATTAGTTAATTTTTTATTTAAATATTCAAAAATTAAATCTTTTGTATACTGTTCACTTTCATAGTGTCCTATATCAATAAGTACTATTTTATTTTCTGACATAAAGTAATCATGATATTTTAAATCTGAAGTTATAAGTACATCAGCATTATTATCTATTGCTTTCTTAATTAGAAAACTACCTGATCCTCCACAAATCGCTATTTTTGATATATTTTCATTAATTTCTTTAGTGTGTTTTATGACTTTTTTATTAAACTTTTCACGTAATTCTTTAAGAAGATTTTTAAAAGTAATATTCCTATTTCCTATAATACCAGACCCAATTTTATTTTTTAAGTTTAATTTTTTAATTTCATTTTCAGTACCTTCTTTTGGTGTAAAGTTGTTTAAAATGGATATGTTTTTTAGCCTCAAAAGGTCTGATATTTTTTTATTTACTCCACTTATCACATTATCGAGATTTGTGTGAATAGCATAAATACTTATATCATTTTTAATTGCTTTTATAATCGTTCTTCCGATCCACGAATCTTTATTGATTGAATTGATTGAATTAAAAATTAAAGGATGATGTGAAATAATTAAATTACATTCTTTTTTAATAGCTTCTTCAATAACATCTTCAGTACAATCTAAGCATATAATACAACCTTTTATGTTATTTTTTTCACTTCCAATCATAAGTCCAGAGTTATCATAAGACTCTTGTAAAATTGGAGGTGCCCATTTCTCTAAAGATTGAATAATTTTGGTTAATTTCATAAATCTATGTGGTTTTTTATAAAATATTTACTTTATCCTATTTCATTAATTTATGGATTTATTACAAGTCTAAGAAATTTTTTGTACGATTATCAAATTCTTAGTTCAAAAAAATATAATATAAAAATTATTTCAGTTGGTAATATCATTATGGGAGGGGCAGGTAAAACACCTATGGTTGAATATTTATCAAAAAATTTTTTAAAAAAAAATATTTCTTTTTCTACTCTAAGTAGAGGTTATAAAAGATTAACAGAAGGATTGAGAAAAGTTGTTGATTCTGATACCTACCTAACTGTTGGCGATGAGCCAAAGCAGCTTTATAATAAATTTGGAAATTATTCAAATATTTTTGTATCTGAAAACAGACATAATGCAATTAAGTTAATTGAAAAACAAAATCATTCTGAATATATAATTCTTGATGATGCTTTTCAGAATAGGTCTATAACCACAGATTTTAATATTGTGCTTTCATCATATTATACTCCTTTTTTTGATGATTATGTATTTCCTTTTGGGATGCTAAGAGAATATAAAAGTAATGTTAAAAGAGCAGATGTTTTAATTTTCACTAATTCTCCAAATAACCTTTTAGAGAAAGATTCTGAAATTTTTAAAAATAATTCGTTTAAATATTTAAATAAAAAAATACCAATTCTTTTTTCTTATGTTAAATATATAAAACCTGTCAATTTATTTAATAAAAGCTTTAATATTAAAAACGTTCTTTTATCTACATCAATAGCAAATGCTTCACATTTTAATGCTTATATGAGATCAAAATTTAATGTATTAAAAAGTTTTGAATTTAAAGACCATCATAGGTATTCTAAGAATGATGTTTTAAAATTGATAAAATATTTAGATAATTCTACTGCACTTTTTGTAACTGAAAAAGATGCTGTTAAATTATGTGAATTCAAAGATTTGTTTTCAGATTATAGTGTATATTATGTGCCGATTGAGGTTCGATTTTTATATAATAAAGAGTTAAGTGATTTCATATAAATACTAATGAGGTTTATAATTATTTTTTCTTTTTTCTGCTTTTCAATTTCAAATATCACTTATTCACAAGATAATAGAGGTAGAGAAAATGATAGTACTAGATCAAAAAAAAACACCCAAAGAACATTACTTGATGATTCAACAAAAGTGATTTATGGAATGAATACATCAATGTACATTATGAAAAATAATTTATTAGAAGGTGATACGAATTTTATTCAAATTGATTCTTCATTAAATAATTTTGAGAAATTTTCAGTATTTGAAAACAATAAAATGCGTTATCAGAATTTAGGTAATATTGGGACTGCATTAAATGATATTTTAGATAAAACACCTAATTCTTTTACTAAAGTTTCTGGATTTAATACTCTTGATCCTTATTATAATATTCTTAGTAATAATAAATTTTATGATACAAAATCTCCATTAATTGATATGAATTTAGTTTTTGGAGGTCAAGGAAGAAATAAGGTTGATTTTTTATTTACTAGAAACATAAATAAAAATTGGAATATAGGTTTTGATATTCATAGAACTATAGCTGATAAGCAAATTGGCTCAACTAAGACAAAAGGTGATAGAAATATCAATTCATCTTCATTTAATTTTTTTGTTTATCACCTTTCAAATAATAAAAAATTAAAATTTTATTCGAATATTGTAAATTATAATAATCAAACATTAGGAACCGGAGGAATAAATATTGAAGTTGATGATCTTCCATTAGAATTTTTTTTATACAATGATTCTGAGGTAAACCTTTCAAGTATTGAAAGTAATGACAAAAGAAAAAGTTATAATGTGGTTTTTGAATATAGATTATTTAAAAAATTTAATATTTATTATAATCTAGAATATTATTCTCAAAAAGTTAATTATAATGATGAAAATATTGCCTTAAATTCTGATTTTTATGATATTATTTTACATAATAATACTATCACTGCAGACTCTTTTGAATTAAGCGTTTTAAAAAATAAAATTGGTTTTAAGGGTATTTTAGCAAATATAAATTACAATGTATATGCAAATTCTAATCTGCTGTTTTATAAGTTTTCTTTAGATACTTTAAAAACCAATTTAAATGAAAATTTAATTGGATCTAATGTGTCTTTCAAAAAAAATGATTTTTTAATAAATGGATTATTTAATCTTAAAACAAATGGAAATTATGAGTTAAAAGGTAAAATAAAAAATAAATATTTTACTGCTTCATATACTAGTGGTCTCTATAATCCTGACATTATAGAAAATAATTATAATGGAAATCATAATCATTGGAATAATGATTTTAAATCAAAATTTTTAAATAAACTATCTTTTAAACTGAATGTGAAATCTAAAAGTATTTTCTTTTCTCCTAGGGTAGAATTAATATCAATTAATAATCATATATATTTTTCAGATAGTAAAAACCCTATTCAACATGATAAGTTGATAAATTATAATCTCTTAGGATTTGATTTAAAGTATAGTTTTTTTAATAATTTATTAAATTTTGAAAACGAATATTATTATTCATTAATAAATTCCTCTAATAATAATATATTACAATTACCCTCTCATCATAATTATTCAAAGCTTTATTATTCAGATAGTTGGTTTAAAAAGTCTATCCCAGTTCAATTAGGAGTAAATATTTTTTATAGATCAAAATATTTTGGAAATGCTTATGACCCTGTGATGCAAAAGTTTTATAATCAAAATACATTTGAATTACAGAATTCTTTAAGAACTAATATTTTCTTTTCTATGCAAATTCAAAATTTGAGATTATTTGTTAAAATGACTCATTTTAATCAATTTGATAAATATGATGGTTATTTTATTACACCATATTATCCAGCTCAAAAGAAAGTTTTAGATTTAGGAGTAAGATGGTATTTTTTCAATTAATTTAAGGATAAATGAAAAAGTTACTATTTATTATTTTCTTATTTAATTCATCTCAATTGTTTTCACAAACCTATCTAAAAGTTAATGGTACTTATGCCTTAATAGGGGTTCCAAGCATTGGAATTGAGTTTCCTATATCCAAGAAATTTTCATTTCAATTGGATGCATCAATGTCTTTCTGGAATTCTTTAACTTTAAATTCAAAAAAAATTAATAATAGACCTTTTGTTTTTAATCAAATTTTTCCTGAAATAAGGTACTATTTTAATGAGGTTAATGATGGCTTTTACTTAGGAGCTCATATTGGTTATGGTATGTTTAAATTATCAAAAAGTTCATCATATGCATTATCAAATCGGTATCAATATGGTTATATTATATTTACAGGACTTACAACTGGATATCAATGGAAATTCAAAGAGAAATGGTTATTAGATATTTTTCTTGGTGGAGGATGGTCAAAGGCTACTTATGAAGGTTTTGATAGAGTGTCAGGTATAAGATATGATATTGATAGTAATGTAAATTTTAGTGCTCAATCTTTACCTTATAGAGGTGGAATCATGATTGGTTATAGATTTTAAATCTATTTTTTTAGTAAATTGTTAATATGAAAAAAATCTTATTTTTATTTTTAATCTATTTTCCAATTTTATCTCAAGATTATAAGATACCTCCTGATGTTATTCGAACATTAATTGAAGCAGATCCTCAACCATCTATAAGTTTAACAAAATCTGGCGATATAGGTTTGGTGTTAAATAGAAATGGTTACCAATCTATTGATGAGTTAGCTAAAGATGAGCTAAGAATTGCTGGAACAAGATTAGATCCCGTGAGGTATACCTCATCAAGAATGACTTATTATAAGTCATTTTCATTAATAGACACAAAGTCTGGAGAGAATATTTCAGTAGAATTTCCTATAAATGGAAAATTCTCATTTTTTCAGTGGTCTCCTAATGAGGAAAAAATTGCTTATACTAATACTACCGATGATGGAGTTGAGCTTTGGGTATTAGATATTAGCTCAAAAATATCTCAGAAAATTTCAGATAGATATATTAATGATATTCTTAATAGTCCATTCCAATGGTTTAATTCCAGTGATGAAATTGTTGTTAGTTTTAGTTCTAATATGAAGGAGCCTAACATTAGCTCTATCCCAACTGGACCTATAATTCAAGAGACAACAGACCAAAATGCACCATCAAGGACTTATCAAGATCTTATAAAAAATAAAAACGATGAGATACTCTTTGAACATTATGCTTCTGTAGAACTTCACAAAATATCATTAAATGGTTCTTCAAAGATGATTCATAAAGGAATGATTAAGGATTTTGATCTTTCTCCTGATAATCAATTCTTAATGACCAAAACTATAAAAAAACCATTTTCATATTTAGTTCCATATTATAGGTTTCCATATACTGTTGAAGTAATAAATCTTGTTAGTGGTACAACCAGTTTGATAGCTGATATACCACTTGATGAGGTTAGGCCTAAGGGTTTTGATGCGACAAGAGAAGGAATTAGGTCTGTATCATGGAGAAATGACCTTCCTAGTGAACTCTACTGGGTTGAGGCAAATGATGGAGGTGACCCTAAAATTAAGATAGACCATAGAGATATTGTTTATACCTTATCGAATCCATTTACTTCAAAAAAGAAAGAACTTGTTAAGACTAAACTTAGATTTAGAAATATAATATGGGGTAAAGGAAATGAGGCATTACTTGGAGAGAGATTATGGAAAAATAGAAATGAGATTACTTCACTAATAGATACTGATTCAAGAACTATATTAAAAACCCTATTTGATAGACAGTATGATGATATTTACTCTGATCCTGGTTCTCCAGTATTAACATCAAATAAGTTTAATAGAAATGTTGTAGAGATAAAGAAAAACTCTGTTTATATGATAGGACAGGGTGGTTCTCCTGAAGGTTATAGGCCTTTTTTAAGTCAGTTAAATTTAAAAAATCTTGAGAATAAGATTTTATTTAGATCAGAAGCTCCATACTATGAGAGACCAATAAAACTAACAGGAAATGACTCAAAGACCTTAATAATCTCAAGAGAATCTAAAACAGATAACCCAAACTATTTTATAAGAAACTTAAATTCAAAAGATATAAAGCAGATTACATTTTTTGATAATCCTTATAAAAAGTTAGAACAACTAAAGAAAGAAGTAATTAATTATAAGAGAGAGGACGGTATAAACCTCAGCTCTATTGTATATACATTAGAATCTTATAATCCAGATGAAGAGGGAAGACTTCCTGTTTTGATATGGGCATACCCAAGAGAATATACCTCTAAGAAGGTTGCCAGTCAGGTAAGAAATTCACCTTACAGGTTTACGAGAATTAGTTATGGATCTCCCATTTTCTGGGCTTTAAGAGGTTATGCTGTTATGGCAAGTACTGAGATGCCAATAGTTGGTTTTGATGGTGATCAGCCAAATGATTCTTTTAGAGATCAGTTGGTTATGAATGCTAAGGCCGCTATTGATAAAATTTCAGATATGGGTATTGGTGATAGAAACAGAGTTGGTGTTGGGGGTCATTCATATGGTGCTTTTATGACTGCTAACCTGCTTGCACATTCAGATTTATTTGCTGCTGGAATAGCTAGGAGTGGTGCTTACAATAGAACTTTTACTCCTTTTGGGTTTCAGAGAGAGGAGAGAACATACTGGGAAGCTCCTGAATTATATAATTATATGTCTCCTTTCATGCACGCAGATAAAGTTAATGAGCCAATACTTTTAATTCATGGTGAAGAGGATAACAACTCTGGTACTTTCCCTGTACAGAGTATAAGATTTTTTAATGCAATAAAGGGCCATGGTGGAACATCGAAATTAGTGATGTTACCTAAAGAAAGTCATGGTTATAGAGCAAAGGAATCAATATTACATATGCTTTATGAGATGGACTCTTGGCTAGAGAAATATGTTAAAAACAAGAATTTAAAGCCTGATAATGTGAAACTGAAAATTAACTAAAGAATTAAAAACGAATTAACCTAAACATACCAAAGATGAGATTTTTATATATTCTATTTTTTTTAATTATTACAAGTCAAGAATACCTTTTCTCCCAGAAAAAAAATAAAGGGAGTGAAAACCACCTTAAAAATATTTCAATTAATGCATTAAAGTGGAGATCTGTTGGTCCTGCATTAACCTCTGGAAGAGTTTCAGATATTGCGGTAAATAAGAATAATCCATTTGAATATTATGTTGCAGTTGCTTCTGGTGGTGTATGGAAAACTTCTAATTGGGGTCTTGAGTATACTCCAGTATTTGACAATGAAAGTTCTTACTCAATTGCGTCTGTTACTATTGATCCAAATAATTCAAATACAGTCTGGGTTGGTACTGGAGAGAATAATAACCAGAGATCAGTTGCATACGGAGACGGAGTATATAAGTCAATAGATGCTGGAAAATCTTGGAAAAATGTAGGTTTAAAAACTTCTGAACATATAGGTAATATCATTGTTGATCCTAATAACTCTGATATTGTATATGTATCTGCGTACGGTCCTCTTTGGAGTAGTGGAGGTGAAAGAGGTGTTTACAAGACACTTGACGGTGGGAAAAATTGGAATAGGGTACTAAATATTGATGAGCATACTGGTATTAATGAAATTCACATGGATCCAAAAGACTCTAGAATATTATATGCTACTGCTCACCAGAGGAGAAGACATGTATACACATACGTAGGTGGTGGACCAGGATCAGGTATTTATAAGTCAACAGATGCTGGAAATTCATGGAAAAAAATCAATAAAGGATTACCATCAGTAGAAATTGGGAGAATTGGTATGGATATCTCTCCTGTTGATAATAACGTTATTTACGCAATTGTTGAGGCGGCAGATAGGAAGGGTGGATTCTATAAGTCTGAAGATATGGGAGAATCTTGGATAAAGCAAAGTGGGAAGGTTACTAGCGGTAACTATTACCAAGAGATTTTTGCAGATCCAATTGACTTAGAGACAGTTTATCTCATGGACACGTGGATGTCAGTAACAAAAGATGGTGGGAAGACCTTTAAAAATGTTGGGGAAGATTTTAAACATGTAGATAACCACGCGATGTGGATAAATCCTAATAATAATAAGCACTGGCTAATTGGTTGTGATGGTGGAATTTATGAAACTTTTGATGGTGCTAAAAACTGGGATTTTAAGAAAAACCTTCCCGTAACTCAATTTTATAAAGTTGCTGTTGATAATGATGTTCCATTTTATAATATTTATGGAGGGACTCAAGATAACTTCAGTATAGGTGGACCTTCCAGAGTTAATAACTCCCATGGTATCACTAATCAAGATTGGTTTATAACCCACGGAGGTGATGGTTTTGAATCTCAGGTTGATCCTGAAAACCCAGACATTGTATATGCTCAATCTCAGTATGGTTGGCTAGTAAGATATGATAAAAGAAGTGGTGAAGAGGTAGGAATTAAGCCTATTTCTAGAAAAGGGGAGGTGGGTTATAAGTGGAATTGGGATGCACCACTCGCGGTGAGCACTCATAAGTCAGGAAGATTATATTTTGCTGCAAATAAGGTGTTTAGGTCAGATGATTACGGAAATAATTGGGATGTAATTAGTGATGACTTATCACGAAAGATTGATAGAAATAAATTAAAAGTATATGATAGGGTTCTAAGTATGGATGCTATTGCTAAGAACGGATCTACGTCACCTTACGGGACAATAGTAGCCTTATCAGAGTCTTTATTAAATGAGAACCTTATCGTTATAGGGACAGATGATGGTCTTGTTCAGATTACAACAAATGGAGGTGATTCATGGAGAAAGGTTGATAATATTCCTGGTGCGCCCACTCAGTCATATGTGAATGCAGTGTATACTTCTCAACATGATGAAAATGTAATTTATGTTGTTTTTAATCATCATAAGTATGGTGACTTTAGGCCGTATGTCTTCATGACAAAAGACAAAGGTAATACCTGGTCATCAATCAGTAGTAATCTTCCATCTAGAGGTAGTGTTTATGCCATCGAGGAGGATCATCTAGATCCTGGACTTATATTTTGTGGGACAGAGTTTGGAGCGTTTTTCTCTCCTGATAATGGAGGGAGTTGGAAAGAGT
>TARA_B110000438_G_scaffold43720_1_pt1 | contig 54501 bp, 44 predicted proteins | sample TARA_B110000438 | Tara Oceans TARA_B110000438 (sample SAMEA4398413) | marine metagenome | biome: Polar Biome; feature: [MES] marine water layer (ENVO:01000295) within the mesopelagic zone...; material: water (ENVO:00002006), including particulate matter (ENVO:01000060) such as...... | reverse complement strand
CTATGGTTAAATTATACGTCTCAGAAGCCGCAAATCGTATTGCAGATAGAGTCGTTCAAATATTTGGTGGTCGTGGCTACATGCGTGAGAATGTTGCAGAGCGCTTCTTTCGTGAATTGCGATGCGATAGAATTTGGGAAGGAACAAGTGAAATTCAAAAATTAATAATTGCCCGTTCTCTGAAAAAACGTGGCCTTGATGGAATGTAAGAAATATCTATGCGTAAATTGAATAAGTCTAATAACCAGTTTAAAAAGGCAATTACAAAATTACCTTTGGGTGTTTCTTCGAATTTTCGTTACTGGGGTGATGATAAAACTTTGTATATTAAGCGCGGCAAAGGCGCACGCATATGGGATCTAGATGATAATGAATATATAGATTATCGTTTGGGTTATGGTCCAATCATACTGGGGTATGGTGACTCAAGAGTCGATCAAGCCGCAAAAGATGGCATGAACATTGGTGGTGTTTTTGCATTAGCAACTGAACTTGAGTTCGAGATTGCTACTCGAATAAGCGGTATGGTAAAAGCTGCTGAATTGGTAAGATTTTCAAATTCTGGAACAGAGGCAGTTATGGCTGCGTTAAGAATTGCTAGGGCTTTTACAGGTAAGGATGGTCATGTCATGTTAGAGGGTGGCTACCATGGCGTTTTTAGTGAAGTAATGTGGTATTCGGAAATTGAAGATTGGGATCCAAATACTGGCGATCCTGAGTTATTGCCCTATGGAGATGGTGTTCCAAAAATTACAAAGAAACTTAACTATACTGCCCCAATAAATGATGCTGACGCTATTGAGGATTTATTTAAAAAATCTGGAGATGATATTGGTGCATTTCTCGTCGAACCGATTATGGGAAATTGCTGTAGTATTAGTGCTAATCAGCAATATATGACTGATATTCGTTCTTTGTGTACCAAGTATAATATTTTATTAGTCATTGATGAGGTAAAAACCGGATTTAGAGTCGCCAAGGGAGGCGCTCAGGAGCTTTATGGCGTAACAGCTGATTTATGTACATTTGCAAAAGCCATGGGTAATGGTTATCCGATTTCAGCAATTGCAGGACGTGAAGAAATCATGCGTTGTGTTGGCGGAGATGGAGTGGTGCATGGAGGAACATTTACTGGCCATTCAGTTTCGCTGTCCGCAGCCGCAAAGACGCTCGAAATTTTAGATGAAACAAATGCGTTAAAGAACATTGAAAATTATGGAATAAAATTACAAAAAGGAATGAGTAAGCTATTGATAGAAAGAGGTATAGCCCATAACTTTTCTGGCCATCCATCAATGATGGGGTTATTTTTTTCAGAAGAGGTTCCAAATGATTACAGGGGTTGGTTGAATTCAAATTATGATTTTTATAATGCTTTAGCACCAAATTTACATGATCTTGGAATATTGGTTGAGCCAGACTCAAGAGAACCTTGGTTTCTTTCTGAGTCTCATGATATGAAATGTTTGCAAGAAACTCTGGACAAATTTGAAGAAGCAGTAGACATTACAAGTAATAAATTAAGAGTTAAATCATAGAGCGATATGAACATATGAAAAAGTACGATGCGATAGTAGTTGGTGCGGGGCATAATGGTCTGGCAAATGCGGCGTTTTTAGCTAAAGCTGGAATGGATGTTCTTTGCGTAGAAAAAAATGACTATATAGGTGGTGCGGCGGTCAGTCGCGAATTATATCAGGATTGGAAATATTCAAATTGCTCTTATGTTTGTAGTCTTCTCAGGCCAGAAATATACAGAAATCTTGAATTGCATAAACATGGACTGCAAATAACTCCCTATGGTGGTTCAGTTCAATTTATGGAAAATGGCGATTATTTTGGTTCGTATCATGATCCAGAAGCCGCGCATCGTGAAATGGCAAGACATTCAAAACATGATGCAGATGCCTATGCAAGATATTCAACGGATACGATGCGTCAATGCCGTTTAATTCGTAATTTTTTATTAAGAACAGCGCCAGATCCAACATCCTTCAAGCCAAGAGATATAAAAGAATTAATGTTACTAGGAAATAAATTTCTTGAACTTGGTGAAGATAGATTATATGAAGCACTCCGATTTTGGACGATGAGTGTGGCGGATTATCTAGGTGAGTACTTCGAAACTGATGTTATCAAAACTGCCTTATCTGGTAGTGGAATTATTGGTACTGCTCTAGGTATTCATTCTCCAGGAACTGCCTATGTTTTATTACATCACTATATGGGGGATGTAGATGGTAATGTAGGAAGTTGGGGCTTTGCTCGAGGAGGAATGGGAGCGGTCTCGAATGCTTTAGCTGGTGCTTTTCAGTCATATGGTGGAGAAATACGTTCAGAGTCTGGCGTAGATCAGATAATTGTAAAAAATAATCGTGTAACAGGCGTTGCTCTTGAGAGTGGAGAAGAAATTTATGCGCCAGTTGTAGTTTCAAATATGGATGTAAAACGTACATTCTTAAATTGTATGGATGAGAAAGACCTTCCATCAAGCTTCTATAATCGAATTAAGAATTTTAAAATTAGAGGTTCATCTGGCAAGCTCAATATCGCCTTAGATGGCATGCCTACTTTTCCTGCATTGCCTCCTGGAAGTGAATTAATTGGACATGCAGATATGCATTTCATTGACTCTATGGAGCGAATGGAACGTGCTTATGATGACTGGAAAGATGGTACATGGTCAAAAGATCCATATATTGATTGCACTATTCCAAGTGCTGTTGATCCGACCATGACACCACCAGGTAAACATTTTATGAGTTGTTTTGTTCAATATTGTCCAGCTCAAATTGAAGGAAGGGCATGGACTTCTGAGGAAAGAGATGCATTTACTAAAAGTGTTATTGATCAGATATCAAATTATAGTCCTGATTTCAAGGATTTAATTCTTCATGTTGAAACTCGAACTCCACAAGATATTGAAGATCAAATAGGGATTACTGAGGGCAATATTTTTCATGGTGAATTGACCATGGATCAACTTTTGTTTAATCGTCCCGTACCTGGATATGCTCAATATCGTGCACCAGTTAATGGGCTTTATATGTGTGGTTCCAGTACTCATCCGGGAGGGGGAGTGATGGCGGCACCGGGAGCTAACGCAGCTCGTGAAATACTTTATGATTTAAAATTAAAAAATACCGTACCTGAGAATTTTGGCGATGATTGATAAATATGATGCGATAGTTATAGGCGCAGGACATAATGGTCTTGTATGTTCTGCTTTATTGGCAAAAGCAGGAAAAAATGTCCTGGTTTTAGAGGCAAATGATCAAGTGGGTGGTGCAGCCATAACTAGAGAGTTTGCCGATGGCTATTCGGTCTCTGCATGCGCTCATTTATTATATAAAATGCAACCTCAAGTAGAGAAAGATTTGAATTTAAATATCGATCTTGCCAGTGATAATCTTTCTACAATAGTACTATCAGAAGTTGGTGAACACGTTACTTATTGTGGCAATAAGGTTTCGGGCGTTAGTGAAGATGATCAAAAGAATTTTTCTGAATTTTTCAAGCGAATGACAAAGTTCTCTGATTTATTAAATACATATCTCAACAAACCACCTCCAAGATTAGGCACAACAGATAAAAAAGACTTATTTACACTTGCAATGTTAGGTTTTGATCTTCGGAGAATGGGAAAAGTTGAAATGAGAGAATTTCTTCGTCTCATAGGCATGAATATGTATGACGAATTGGATGAGCGTTTCGAAAGTCCTCTTCTGAAAGGCGGACTAAGTTTGGACTCAGTGTTAGGCACTCATCTAGGGCCACGATCCCCTAATACGATTTTGACTTATCTTTACAGAATGGCAGGGAAGCATGGAACACTATCAGCACCCAAGGGTGGAATGGGAAGTGTGACCAAAGCAATGTGCGATTCTGCTAAAGCAGCTGGTGTTGAAATTATAATAAATGCTAAAGTCAAAAAAGTAATTATAGAAAAGGGAGCAGCAACTGGCGTTGAACTGAATGATGGTTCTATTTATACCAGTGAAATTGTGGTCTCTAATGCGGATCCGAAAAAGACAATGTTAGAGTTGGTCGGTGCCCGTAATGTTGAAACTCGATTTACACATAGAATAGATAATATTCGAATGAAAGGTAATGCAGCAAAACTTCATATTGCACTCAATAAATTACCTTCAATCAAAGGCTTTTCAGAATCAGATTACAGCCAGAGAATACTTATTGCGCCAGATGAGAATTATGTTGAAAGATCTTTTAATTCTGCTAAATATGGAGAAAGTTCTCCATTGCCTGTTTTAGAAATTACATTTCCAAGTATAAAAGATAGCAGCTTGGCTCCTTCTGGCTGTCATGTAATGTCAGCAGTAGTCCAGTATGCACCTTATCAGCAAAAATCTGATTGGAATGAAGAGGCACGAAGTAATTTTAAAACTGCTATTTTTTCTGTGTTAAAACAATATATGCCCGATATAGAAGATTGTAGTTTAGCTAGTGAAGTATTAACTCCTTTAGATCTTGAGAAAGAGTTTCATATTACTGGAGGACATTGGCATCATGGCGAATTTACCTTAGATCAGTTTATGTTTGTTAGGCCGGTTGCAGGATCGGCGCAGTATCAAATGCCAATTGATGGGCTTTATTTGTGTGGAGCAGGATCACATCCTGGCGGAGGAATTAGTGGAGCACCAGGTAGGAATGCTGCACAGGTAATTTTAAAAAGGGAGAAGAAATAATGACTCCATCAGCTATAAATACAGGTAGGTTACGGTCTCCTTTTTATCCATGTCTAGAAAAGCTGGATAGTTTGAATACATGGAATAATTGGGCTGGTTATTCGAGTGCACAAGCATTGTATTGCGAAGATATGGAGTATTTTGCGATTAGAAATTCCACGGGTGTTTTTGATATAACACCTATGACTAAATATAGAATTACAGGATCAGATGCACTTGAGTACCTTAATCGATTAGTGACTCGTGACATGAGAAAGATAAAATCTGGTCGAGTTGCATATGCAATTTGGTGTGATGATCAAGGGCAAGTCATTGATGATGGGACAATATTTCACTTACGCGAAGGTGAATATCGTTTGTGTTCACAAGAAAAACATCTTGCCTGGCTTACAACTGCTGCAATAGGATTTGATGTCACCATAAAAGAAGAGACAGCTGACATAGCTGCACTCGCTGTTCAAGGACCAACATCTTACAGCGTGTTAAAAAATATGGGAATTGAAGGACTAGATACCTTAAAACCATTCGGGTTAATTCACTATCAAATATTTGGTACTGAATTGATGGTTTCTAGAACAGGGTTTACTGGTGATCTTGGCTATGAATTGTGGATTGATCCTGATAAGGCAATTGAACTTTGGGAGGCTTTATTTGAGGCAGGAAAACTGCATGGCATCCAAGCGATTGGAACTCATGCTTTGGATCTTGCTCGAAAAGAAGCTGGCTATCTTGCTCCATTTGAAGATTTTTTACCTGCAGAAACCACTGTAAGGACTGGCAGAACTCGGTCACCACTCGAAATAGGTATGGAGTGGTTGGTAGATTTTAATAAAGATAATTTTAATGGACGAAGAGCCCTTCTTAAAGAAAAAGCAGAAGGCTCTAAATGGCGTTTGGTTAAACTAGATATTGAGGGAAATAAAACAGCGGATCATTCTTATATTTACTCTGATGATAAAAAGAATTCAGATGAAATTGGATTTATCACTTCTGCTGCGTGGTCACCTGTGTGTAAACAAAACATAGCTCTTGGAACTGTCCGTGCACCATATGGAAAGCCCGGAGATAATGTTTGGGTAGAAGTTTATTATCAACGAGAAATGCACTGGAATCGAGTAATGGCAAAAGCCACAGTGGTTGATAAACCTTTTTGGTTTCCAGCCAGGCGAGGAATGACTCCACCCGCACCATTTTAAACTATTAACTGATATCTTCTTTGGGCAGATCATCACATTGCGACATAATCTTGATCCTCTCTTAAGACCAAAATCCGTCGTTGTAATCGGAGCATCAGAAAAGTCCGATTCGGTTGGAGAATGGGCTTTATTAAACCTAGTCAAAGGTGGATATAAGGGGATTATTTATCCGGTTAATCCATCCTATAAAAAAATTCAAGAAATCCCATGTTTTAATAATCTTCAAGATTTACCAGAGATACCTGATCTTGCGATTATTGCTATTGGCGATCAACGACTAGAATTAGTTTTTAACGAGATAGTTACTTTAAAGATTAAAGCTGCCGTTATTTTTTCATCATTGGTATTGGATGATGATGAGCAACCATTTTTGAAAGAGCGATTGCAAAAGAAAATATCTGATTCAGGAATTCTTGTTTGTGGTGCGAATGGAATGGGCTTTTATAACATTAGAGATAATGTCTGGGCTTGCGGTTTTGATAGTAGCTCCCACTATCCGCCAGGTAATGTCAGCTTGATTAGCCATTCTGGATCGGGCATGTCTGGCATATTAGATTGTGAGGCAAGGTTAAGATTTAATTTTGCTGTATCTACGGGTAATGAACTTTCAGTAACTATGGATCAGTACTTGGATTTTGTACTAGATCTCCCTGAGACAAGGGTGGTTGGCTTATTTATTGAGACAGCGCGAAATCCAGATGGTTTTATATTAGCACTTAAGAAAGCTCGAGATAAAAAAATCCCAATAGTTGCTTTAAAGGTAGGGCGAACCAAAAAATCCGCTGAACTCACGCTCTCTCATTCAGGTGCAATGGCTGGCGATGATGATACTTATGATGCGATTTTTGATAAGTACGGTGTGCAGCGTGTCAGAGATATGGACGAGTTAGCGACAGCATTAATCTTATTTTCAGAGTTTGGTCTCATAGGCGATGGGGCCTTAGTAACATTGCATGATTCTGGTGGCGAAAGACAACTACTCGTTGATCTAGCAGATGAAACAAAAGTTCCATTGACGATATTAGATGAGAATACAGTAGTGGAGTTAGAGAAAGTCATTGATCCTGAATTACCAGCGATAAATCCGCTTGATGTTTGGAGTCGAGGTGGTCCAAATGCAAGCCAACAATACCAAAAGAGTACTATTCTAATGCTTGGAGACCCAAATACTTCGATCGCAGCATTGATATTAGATCGAGCTCCAAAAGGATTGATTTATTCAGATTACATCGAGTATATGAAACTTGCAAAAGCAGTGCATGATAAACCAATCATTTTGGTATCGTCACGTCAAGGAACAGGTTCAGATTGTAGTGTTATAGAAACTACACATGCTGGATATCCAGTATTAGATGGTGTGACCAATACCCTTATTGGAATAAAGAAATTATTCTTATATCGAGATTTTTTTAAGCGAGATACTTCACATCCAATAGCAATTGATGATGAATTAATTGAGCACTGGCAATTTAGACTAAGAGATAATAGTGTGATGAGTGAGAATGATTCATTAGAACTGATCTCAGATTTTGGTATTCCAGTTGCTTCACATCAAATGGCGGCTAACGAAAAAGAGGTACTCAAAGCAGCTTTGGAAATCGGTTATCCAGTAGTTCTTAAAACAGCAGTCTTTGGATTGCATCATAAATCTGATAAAAATGGAGTCATACTAGATATTCAATCAGATCAAGAGTTACTTGTTGCCTACAAGAGAATGAAAATGGATCTTGGATGTGATGTCTTAATAGCTAAAATGCTATTACCAGGTCAAGAAATGATATTGGGAGTTCGTCGTGACCCTCAATTTGGTCCAATTGTAATTCTTGGAATGGGTGGCATTTATTCAGAATTAATGAAAGATATTGTATTTGCAGTTCCACCCTTTAATAAAAGTTATGCATTAGAGTTGTTAAATAGATTAAAATTTAAAAAAAGCTTGCTGGGCTATCGTGGTACTCAACCTTATGATATAGATTCCTTTTGTGCCTCTGCAGAAAAATTTTCGAATATGGTTTACGTACTAAGAGACGTTATTAATGAGCTAGATATAAATCCTTTGATTATTAATGAATCAGGGTGCATAGCTGTAGATGCTTTCGCAGTTGGTATGAAGAGGGATTATTAATGATATTAACTATAAGAAGATTATTTTTTATATTATTAGTTTTAAGTTCCAATCTTGGATATATATCTAATATAAATGCAGAGGAACTTTATCCTGCCTATCTAATTGAAATCCCCGACTCCATAGAGAATGTATTTATTGCTGATATTGAGAATGCTAAGTTAATTCAATATTCGGTAGTAAAAAATCGTCTAATTAAAAATCAAGAATATTATATGTCTATTGGTGCTAAAGGTTCAGATAAACAAAGCCAAGGCGATAAAAAAACTCCTTTAGGTGTATATTTCATTACAAAAAAACTAGATGCATCTAAATTACCATTAAAATATGGTGCAGCCGCATATCCACTGGATTATCCTAATGCTTGGGATCGTTATAATCATAAAACTGGATATGGCATATGGCTGCATGGGACAGATCCAAGTATCCTTAGACGGCCAGCTCTTGATACAGATGGTTGTTTGGCGCTACTAAATAATGAAATACTTTCTTTATCAAATACGATTTTACCAATGGAAACGCCAGTAATTATCACTAAAAAAATTCACTGGAAATCTATTAATGAAATTAATCAAATTCGAATCGAGTTACATGAAGTTCTGAATGCTTGGAAGCTAAGCTTTGAAGGTACAGAGAAAGAAAGATTTATATCTTTTTATGGTAGCAATATATCATTGAGCTCAATTGACGAGTATTCAATAATCCATGATTCCTCTAATGTGGACAAATTCATAGATATTGAGGATTTAACAATTATCCGCGATCCTCTGAAATCAGACATTGTGCTAACTCGCTTTACACAGAAAGTAAGTTATAACGATATCAGTTCAGCTGAAAAGAAACGCCTTTACTGGCAAAAACAAAAAGATGGTTGGAAGATTGTAGCCACTGACATAATTTAGTTTAAGAAAAGATTATCTTATTGTTTCTCGTGCTACCAATTCATCAATTACCTTGATTAATTTAGGGTAGCTTCCCGCTTCACCAGCACCAGTTCGATATTTACCATTCACAACCATACTTGGTGTGCTTGAGATGCTATAACGTCTCGCAAGATCATCCGCTAGTCTTAATTTTTGAGCCACTTCAAACGACTCGAATGTGTTTGTAAAATCTTCTTCGCTCACACCAAAATCAGTAAAAATCTTTTGTATAGCGGCTTCGGATGTCATGTAATTCTTTTTGTTATGCCATTCTTTAAATATGCGAGCTCGAAAACCTTCTGGATCATCAAGTTTTCCATTATTTGTTAAGACTTCTTTGGTGTAATACATTCGCCCATGAAGTCTTAACAAGGGGTTCCATAAAGCAGGCACTCGAACAAAGCGAACGTTATCAGGAATATTTTTTTTCCAAGCATTTACAATTGGTTCGAATGTCATGCAATGAATACATCCATAATAAAAGAATTCTGCTACCTCAATTTTATCTGGCCCACCAATAGTTGGTTGGGTGGGAATTAAACGCATGAAATGCTGAGATTCGTTGAATTCCCAGTTATTATTTTGGCTAATATTTGCCTGTGCAAGAATTATTGGCTGAGAGTCATCACGAATTGCTTCCTCAGCATCGGATTCTTCAATTAAAATAGATTCTTTTTGAACTATATTTTGATCTTGGGTATTAAACTGAGAGACATTTTTTCTAGAATCAGAATTATTTTGAACGGAAGGCTCTTCATTTGAGCTACAACTAATCAAAGTCATTGTGATTATTAAGTTGAATAATAATTTATTTAACATAAAAGCCTCTTTTTGGTATTTTTTATCATATTAATGATCATCTATTCTTTAGAAGATTAACGCTTAATGCAAGCCTTGAATATATGAGGAGACAGCTTGAATTTCTTCCTGCGTTAATTTTTTTGCAACATCTTGCATAATTTGCACTGGACTTATTGATACTCTTGTTCCACTAGCATAGTCATTTAGTTGTTTTACGGTATACATTGCGCCCTGTCCATTAAGAGCTGGATAGAGAGCCGCTGGGTTACCTTTTCCAGCAGGGCCATGACAAGCCATACATGCAGCAACACCACTTTCTTTATTTCCACCGCGGTATAATTTTTGCCCTAGATCAAAAGTAGCTGGATCAGCGATATCTTTTAATGAAGAGGGTAGACTCTCAAAATATACTGAAAGATCTTTAATATCCTGGTCACTCAGAGCCATAGCCATTGCAGACATGAGGCTATCCATGCGTTTACCATCTCTGAAAGCTGTGAGTTGCTGGACTGAATAAGAAGCATGCTGATTAGCTAAATTTGGCCATAAAGGGTTGATGCTATTTCCATCTGCTCCATGACAGGCACCACAGGTAATAGAAATAGCTTTACCCTTCTCAATAGATCCATCTATGAGTGAGTCGGCAATTGCTGCATTAAAGATAAATGAAAGAGTAAATAAAACAAAATTCAGTTTCATGTTAGTGGCCATTACTTTTCGATTAATTATTTTTTAAGAATTATAGCTTTATATTCATAGCTTTTGATTTCAGATATTGTAACTTAAAGTATCGTTACTATTAGGTTAATTTTACTTTATGATGCGATCTGTTATCTAACTTTTACATTATACAGCTATGTCACAATATCCAAAAGCCCAGTTTATACTTAGTGCAAATGATCCTAAGCAATTCGTGAGAGATATAGGTTCTGAAGTTGCATTTGCTGGGCGTTCAAATTCTGGTAAATCCAGCGCAATTAATGTGATTGTGAATAGACGTCAATTTGCTAGGACGAGTAAAACCCCAGGACGAACACAACTTATAAATTTTTTTAATTTAACTGATGACACTCGTATAGTAGATTTACCAGGCTATGGTTTTGCGCGTGTGAATGAGGCAACTAGGGAGCATTGGGGTAGATTGCTTTCGAACTATTGTGAGAATCGTCAGAGTTTAAAGGGGTTGTTCATGATTGTTGATATCCGAAGAGGTTTATCTGAATATGACCGAAACATGCTCTTTTTTGCAAAACTACAAAATACAGCGATACATATATTATTGACTAAAGCAGATAAAGTTAAAAGACGTATAGCAAACGAGACATTAAGAACTGTTAAATCTGAACTAGAGGAGTCTGCAACTATTCAGCTTTTTTCTTCATTAAAGCGAGTGGGCGTTGATGAAGCCCGCTTAGTCTTAGAAGATTTCTTAAATATTCAGAGAAAAAAAGATATTTAATGTGCTTCATCCCAGTTATTACCAATACCAGCGTCAACTATTAGCGGTATACTCAGGTCAACTGTTGATTCCATTATTTTAACAATATCTTGTTTTATAGTCTCGGCTTGATCAGATTTTACTTCCAATACCAACTCATCATGGACTTGCATAATCATCTTTGCGTTGGCATCACTTTCTTTAAGCCATTTATCTACATCAATCATAGCAAGTTTAATGATATCTGCAGCAGACCCTTGCATAGGAGCATTAATAGCACTTCTCTCCGCATATTTTCTTCTTAGGCCATTCTTACTATTGATGTCAGGCAAATAAAGCCTTCTTCCAAATAGTGTCTCAATATAACCATGTTTGCGAGCACTTTCTCTTGTGGTATCCATAAAGGATTGTACTTTTGGGTACTTCTCAAAATAGAGGTCAATATATTCTTGGGCCTGGTGTCGTTTTATTCCTAGTTGTTTAGCTAGACCAAATGCTGACATACCATACATTAAGCCAAAGTTAATAGCTTTAGCCCAACGTCTTTGTTCTTGAGATACTTCTTCAGCTGTTATATCCAAAACCTCTGATGCTGTTTTTCTATGGATATCTTCACCTTCTGAAAAAGCCAATAAAAGGGAATCATCTGAGGATAAGTGAGCCATTATTCTTAACTCAATTTGAGAGTAATCGGCAGCCAAAATACTATAATTTTCTGGCGCAACAAAGGCTTCTCTAATGCGTCTGCCCTCTGGGGTTTTTATTGGTATGTTTTGAAGATTGGGTGAGCTAGATGATAATCGACCGGTAGCTGTAACTGCTTGATGATATGACGTATGTATTCTGCCAGTAACGCCTGAAATTTGCTGAGGTAATTTTTCTGTATATGTGTTTCTAAGTTTATTTAAGCTTCTGTGACTTAATATCAGCTTTGGTAATTCATGATCTGTAGATAGATCTTGAAGAACGTCTTCTGCTGTTGATGGCTGACCTTTTGGTGTTTTTTTGATTATAGGTATCTCCATCTTTTCATACAGAACTTCTTGCAGTTGTTTTGGAGAGCTTAAGTTGAATTCCATACCAGCTATTTTGTGAGCATTTTTTTCTAGCTTATTTAGCTGGATTAATAACTCATCACTTTGTTTTTTTAGCATTATTTTATCAACTAAAACACCGCTCTCTTCTATTTCGAAGAGAATTGGAATTAAAGGCATTTCAATTCTTTTATAAAGATTTTTAAGTGAGGGATTATCATTAATTTTCCCCCAGAGGTGATTATGCAAACAAAGCGTTACATCAGCATCTTCAGCGGCATAAGTTGTTGCTGTATCAATGTCCACTTGATTAAAGGTTATTTGCTTAACTCCTTTTCCTGCCACATCTTCAAAATGAGTCGTTTCTCTATTTAAATAATATTGTGCTACTGAGTTCATACCATGACGGGTGGCAACACTGTTTAATACATATGATTCAAGCATAGAGTCATATTCCATTCCTTTTAATATAATTCCATAACGAGCAAATATATGAGCATCAAATTTTAAATGATGACCAATTTTTTTAATTTTTTCATCCTCTAAAATAGGCTTTAGTATATTTAATGTTTCCATTCTGTTGAGCTGTAATGGTGCATCTTTGTAATCATGAGCTAAAGGAATATATATAGCTTTACCTTCATTTATCGATAGAGATATACCTACTAATTCAGCCTCAATATAATTCAAACTGTTAGTTTCTGTATCGATGGCGATTTTTCTCTCTCTTTTGCAGCGGTCTACCCATTTCATTAAATCATTTCTATGTAAGATACTTTTGTAAATTGATTTAGATTTTTTTAATGGTACTTCGTCTTTAGTTTCACTAATTTGTGAATAAAATGTTTTGAGCTCTAATTCTTTATAAATACTTTTTAGTTTTTCATTATCTGTTGATGCACGCTTTAGATCAGTTGATTTCAAGCTAAGGTCTAAATTTTGATCTATTGTTACTAATTTCTTTGATAATGGAAGAAGACTTAAATTGGCTCGTAATTTTTCACCAATTTTACCGGTTATTTCATCTGAATTATTAATCAGATTTTCTAAGGTTAGATATTTATTAAGCCATTTGCTGGCTGTCTTTGCCCCAACACCAGGTATTCCTGGAATATTATCTGCCTTATCCCCCATAAGAGTTAGGTAATCTATTACTTGTTCTGGATAAACATCAAATTTTTGTTTAACACCATCTCGATCTAAAATTTCATCATTCATAGTGTTTATTAGAGTGATATTCTGATCAACTAGCTGCGCCATATCTTTATCTCCTGTGGAGATAATTACGTCCATATTCTTTATCGCAGCTTCCTTGCTCAATGTTCCTATAACATCATCAGCTTCAACATTTTTTATCATAATAAGAGGGAGTCCCATTGCTTTTATGATCTCATGAATGGGTTCTATTTGTGGCCTAAGATCATCAGGCATAGATGCTCTATTAGCTTTATACTCAGAATATAAATCATTTCTAAAGGTTTTCCCTGGCGCATCAAAAATTACTACAAAATGATTAGTTCCTTGATCATGCAGTAATTTATTAATCATATTTATGACGCCATATATTGCACCAGTTGGATGACCTTTGGAGTTAGTAAGAGGAGGGAGAGCATGAAAGGCACGATATAGATATGAAGAACCATCAACTAAAATAAGTTTGCCTTTACTCATATTTATTTACCACATTTATATTTAATTTCAATATGATTATTTTTAATAAGCTATAAGATTAATAGCTGGTTTTTCATCTGGTAATAGCAAAGGCCCTTTTTGTCCACAACCAGATAACAGAAGCAGGATTAAAGAGAAGCTTATAAGACTATACCTAAATATTTTATCGCTCATTTATTTCTAATTTACCTACACTTTTTTATCAATGATATATTAATTATCACCTAAGTTTTGATTTCATACTCTTATAATAGATAATAATTTATTATTAATAATTTAGCTTTCTCTTTAAGGATATTCAAAATTGAAAAATAGTGAGGTTATAGAAAAAGAAATCAATGGAATCCCAACTGCAACTGTTATCTGGCTGCATGGACTTGGTGCGGATGGGAGTGATTTCGAGCCAATTGTACCCCAATTAAAAATACCAGTTGATCTTGGCCTGCGTTTTATTTTTCCTCATGCCCCGTTTCGATCTATTACGATCAATAACGGTATGACTATGCGTGCATGGTATGACATTATGAGTCTTGATAGAACTGGAGTTCAAGATGAGGACGGCATTAGACAGAGTGCTTTAATGGTAGAGTCTTTAATAGAAAAAGAAAATAAAAGAGGAATTGAATCAGAAAGAATCATTATTGCTGGCTTCTCTCAAGGTGGAGCTATTGCTTTGCATTCAGCTTTGAGGTGCCCACAAAGACTCGGAGGGCTGCTGGCATTATCGACATATCTACCACTAGAATTTACACTTAAAAATGACGTTATTGAGAACGAAAAATCACAATCCAGAGAATTACCAATATTTTTAGCACACGGGCAATATGATCCGGTTATTCAGTTTAATTTAGGAGTTCAAACACGAATAATGCTCGAGGAAATGAAATATTCAGTTTTGTGGAATGAGTACCCAATGGATCATGCAGTCTGCCAAGATGAGATTAAAGATATAGGCTTGTGGATATCAAAAATCTTAATGTCGTAAACCTCTTTTTGATCATTTAGTACTCACCCTTTATCCATCCATTAATAAGAGCGCGTGAGATGGATAATGTTGGAGGTAATCTAATTAGTCCAGATGATAAATCTTCTCTGGAAAACCAACCAGCTTCTTCTAACTCATTATCATTTAATTTAATTGTATTTGAAATTGCCACCGCGGTGAAACCAAGCATTAAGGAAGAGGGGAATGGCCATGGTTGTGAGCTATGGTATCTAATGCTATTAACCTTAATATTTGTTTCCTCAAAAACTTCTCTTTCTACTGTATCCTCTAGGCTTTCAGCAGGCTCTACAAATCCTGCAATAGTCGAGAATTGTTTATGAGGCCAGTTTTTTTGACGGCCAAGCAAACAATGACTTTGGTTCGTTACTAAAACTATGATCGCGGGATTCAATTTAGGAAATATTTGATATTCACATTTGTTGTTAATGCATTTCCTCGCTTGACCGTGAAGATTTTGTCTCATTTTTGAGGCACATTTTGAACAAAATCCATTATTTTTATGCCAATCTATTAATATTGTTGCTTTTGCAGCAAAATTTGACTCTATGATAGAGAGATTGACTGCCAAAACTCTTAGATCAAAAAAATTACCAGTTTTTTCTAATGAGGCCAATTCTTTTCTATTTAATTCATAAGTAAAAATTAAATTATTATTAAACTCACCAAGAAAAATATAATTATTACTATTGATTTTATTTTTTATATCGGTCGCTTTAAAGAATAAAATGACTTCAGAATTCACAGAAGCTAAACACTGTCCATTATGCATAAAAATAAAACGATGATTTATATCACATGAATTTTCTATTTTACTAATTTTTGCTTCATATGAATTTAGATGAGAGGACTTGCCAGAAAATATATGAGTTTTAGTCTTTTTTTCTTTGGCTTTGATGGATATTTTTTTATTAGAAGTGTTGGTTAACATTTATAGTATCTTAACTTAAATTTTTGTTTATAGGCATGCTGTATAAATATTTTAATTCATTACTTGTAATTCAATGCATACTTAATATTCATACATTAATGATTTTTTTTCATTAAAGTGAGGTAATAAAATCCTAATATTGGTATTAAAGAAATACCATAATATTAGAGCTATATGCGATAATAGAAATATGACGGCCCTTTCAATAAAAAATCTAACAAAAACCTATAAAAATGGGTTCTTGGCTTTAAAAGGTATTGATTTAGAAGTAAATGCCGGTGGATTTTATTCTCTTTTGGGGCCAAATGGAGCAGGTAAAACGACAGCAATTCGTATTGTGTGTTCTTTGGTTGAAAAAAGCTCAGGAAGTATTGAGGTTTTTGGTTATAACTTAGCTACTCACCCTGAGGAAGCTAAATTGAATATTGGTATGGTGCCTCAAGAGGTCAATTTTAATACATTTGATACACCATTAAATATTTTAGTAAATCAAGCTGGTTTTTATGGAATTAAGAGAAGTATCGCCCTCCAAAGAGCTAAGAAATATCTTGGCGAATTAAAATTGTGGGATAAAAAAGACGATATCTCTAGAAATTTGTCTGGCGGTATGAAAAGAAGATTAATGATAGCGAGAGCATTAATTCATGAACCAGAATTATTAATATTAGACGAACCAACTGCAGGTGTAGATATAGAAATCAGACGCTCAATGTGGAAATTCCTAAAAGATACTAACGCTAATGGCACAACTATTATTCTTACTACTCATTATCTTGAAGAGGCTGAAAATTTATGTCGAAATGTAGCGATAATCGATGAAGGTTTAATTATAGAAGATACTCGTATGATCGATCTATTAAAACAGCTAAAACAAGAAACTTTTGTATTGAATTTAAAGGATGATCTAACAAAAGAGCCTAATTTGAAAGAATTCAGTTATACATTAATTGGTAATAACCAGTTAGAGGTTCTAGTAGATGAAGGCCACAATATAAATGATCTATTTGAATTGCTTAATAAAGAAAAAATTAAGGTTTCAAGCCTTCGGAATAAATCTAATCGACTTGAAGAATTATTCATGAGGCTTGTGGATTCAAAAAATGATACCTCAAAGGGAATTTTATAACGTGAATCTTAATCTTAATTTGGTAGCTTTTTATACAATTGTCAGAAAAGAAGTAATTCGTGTCCTGCGAATATGGATTCAAACGATTGTGCCACCAGCAATAACTATGACGTTATATTTTGTGATTTTTGGCAATCTGATAGGGTCTCGTGTTGGTAGTATGGGTGGTTATAGTTATATGCAATTTATTGCCCCTGGCATAATCATGATGTCAGTTATTACAAATTCTTATGGAAATGTAGTTTCTTCGTTCTTTGGCGCAAAATTTGGTGGGCATATAGAAGAAATGCTGGTTTCACCGATGTCCAATTCGGCGATTATTCTGGGGCATATAGCAGGCGGAGTTTTACGAGGATTATTAGTGGGTGCGATGGTAACAATAATAGCCCTAAGCTTTACAAAGCTGGAATTAAAATATCCACTTATAACATTCTCAATGGTTTTTTTATCTTCGGTAGTATTTTCATTAGCGGGATTTATTAATGCTTTGTATGCTCAAAAATTTGATGATATAGCAATTATTCCAACATTTGTTATTACTCCCCTGACTTACCTTGGTGGAGTATTTTATTCTATTAATCTACTCCCTGAATTTTGGCAATATGCAAGTAAATTTAATCCCATTTTATATATGGTAAATGCTTTTCGTTATGGAATTCTAGGCACCTCAGATATAGAAATTAAATATGCTTATCTAGTAGTTTGCACGTTTATTATTATTTTATTCTCGCTCAGTTTCGTATTGTTGAAGCGTGGTGTGGGTATAAGAGACTAGAAATTACTCATTTAGTAATTCTGAGACTGAACCCCAACAACAATTGCACCTGGTCCACCATGAACTCCAATCGCAGAACCTAGTTCTGTTATTTTACATTCTGTTGTTTTTGGTAGGTCAAGCATAAGGTAAGATTTTAATAGCTTTGCATTTTCCAGAGAACAAGCATGGCCAATTGATATAATAATTTCATCGTTGTCGTGATGCTTACTTATAAATTTTGAGAATTTTCTTAATACATTTTTTCTCCCAAATAAGAAATTATTTGTTTTAAGATTTCCATTTGAACTAGTTTGTAAAATTGGTGTCAGTCTCATTATTTCTGCAACTAATTTTATTGAATTTGGGACGCGACCACCTCTAACTGCGTATTTTAAATCTGGGATCATGGCATATGTTTTGGTATTACTTCTTATTTTTTTTAGGGCGGTTAGTGTTTCAGAAATACTCATTCCTGCTTTTGCACATTGAGCAGCTATAATTGCAATTTGGCCTTGTCCTATAGACGCGTTCAGAGAGTTAAAAACATGTATTTTTCCAGAAGCTGTAATTTTTTTTGAGGCAAGTAGAGCAGCATCATATGTGCCGCTAATTTTGTTGGTGATATTTATTGAAATAACATCATCAAAATGACTAGCCAAATATTGATATTGCCTTCTAAAGTCACCCATTGATGGTTGAGATGTCGTTGGATGAATAAGGTTTGAATTAAGCTCTTCAAAGAATTCATTAGGAGTGATCGTTACTTTATCTAAGTATCCCTTTTCACCAAATTGGATTCGAATTGGAATAATATGAATATCTAGATTTTCAAGATCCTCATCATGTATATCTGCTGCAGAATCAGTAATAACAGCAAATTTACTGGCATCTTTTCTCATGATCTTATGCTGAAGATGCATATCATCAGCTTTTTCTGAAGTTACATCACCATATTTTTTTGCAACATTGAATATAGTATTGGGTTGATCAGTATGTATATGAATCTTTGCTTTTTGTTTTGTACCAGCAATTACAATAGAGTCACCATGCTTAGAAAGAGACTCTCTTAATAGTCTTCTATCAATATCTATGCCATTAATGATACATTCTGTGCAATACTGGAAACCTGTCGGACTTGCTGTTTCATTAAAATGGTTATCAGTTTCGATATATGAATTAACCGATATCTCTGGTTTCGATTCATTTTCATTTAGAACTATTTTATTAATAAAGCCCTTCATAAGAAGATAGAAACCTCTAGCTCCAGCATCTTCTACATTAGCTTTTTTAAGGACATCTAATTGATTTTTCGTGTTAACAACAGCTATTTTCAATAATGGAAGCGCTACACGAAACATTGAAATAAAATCAGTATTCGGATTTTCTTTTATTTCATTTGAAATTGCTTCTCCAAATGAAGATATAACAGTAATAATAGTCCCCTCAATCGGTTCCGATAAGGCATCATTGGCATAATTACTTCCTAGTTTTATTGATTTTGAGAAATCTAATGGAGAAATTTTACTCTTGTTGCCTGAGTACTCACTAATTCCTTGAAAAAATTGAGCAATAATACTGCCTGAATTACCTCTTGAGCTATCGAGCAGTTTGTCCGCTAGTTCAATAAGTAGAGTCCCTAAGTGATGATTTTTCTTGTTCTCAATGACTTTAATTAGTGGGCCAAGAGAAAGGCAAAGATTTGTTCCTGTATCGGCATCAGCAACTGGGAAAACATTTATCGAATTTAAATTTTCCTGAGATTTAATAACTTTATAAATACCAGATCGCAATGCATCTGCAAATATATCGCCATTTATGTAGGAAAGAGAAGTATTTTGCATAATTATTTAATAATTCAATTTTTAGGTAATAGAAAATGAATATTATTTGAACTGAGGATAGCGCCTTCTATAGTTATAGTCTCAAGAATCAGACCTGCGATTAAAAGATCTCCTTCAATATATTTTTTCATATTAATAAATACAAACCGTTCGGAAGGAATTTCACTATAAACATGAATATCAATATGTAATTCAGGTAGAAATAAATTATATTTTGAGTTTGCAATATTAATATCAAATATTTCAGACGCGTCATTATCACTTATTTTTGGGATGATTTCTTCTTGAGCTATATCTTGAATTTTTGTTTCTACAAAAGGAGTTACTTTTATTTCTTGGGTCAATTTACTATTATTTGGCTGTTTATCATTGATCATTTTTAATGTACTGGGAAAAATTAATCCAATAAGAAGTATGCCTATAACTATTAAAAGCGAAAATACTGTCAATCGATACCACTTAGGTCGGGTAAATTTTTCCTGCTCCAATAGGACACTGGATATTTTTGGCGAACTTTTTTTTTGCCGCTCACGCTCAGATTTTTTTAATGCATCTAAAATAAAGGACATTTTAACTCACTATTTGAAAATATGATTTTTCATATTATTAACTAAGTCTATATCTAGATAGCCATATTTAGTGAGAGTAATAATTAAAGATAACATTAATGTTAAAAATAAAAACAAAGGCCATCGTTTTTTTTGTATTGGAGTTGTGTCTCCTTGAATTTCTTTATTAGCCTTTACTATTATCTCTCTGTTGATTTCGATTGATCCAGCGCCATAAGCTCCAAGCAGGGCTCGGTCACAGATAACATTAATTATCCGAGGAATCCCTGAAGAGAATTTGAAGACTTCTTTTTTTGCTTTCTTGCTAAAGATCGATGTTGTTGCTCCAGAAATCTTTAATCTGTGATCTATGTATAGATCAGTTTCTAAACAAGATAATGGTTTTAAATGATATCTTGCAGTAATTCTTTGCGCTAAATTGTTTAAATTATTCTTTGCTAGTACATCTCTTAACTCTGGCTGCCCAATTAATATTATTTGTAATAATTTTTTTTGTGCAGTTTCCAGATTTGTTAGCAGTCGGAGTTGCTCTAATACATCAGTTGATAAGTTTTGAGCCTCATCAACCAGTAAAATAACACGCCTTCCCTTTGAATATTGCTCTAGCAAATACTGGTTTAGTGAATTGACAATATCAATAATACTCGTACCTATTATTTTGACCTTAAGTTCATTGCAAATCTCAATAAGAAATTCTCTAGCAGATATTTGAGTATGCATGATTAATGCAATTTCAATTTTTTTTGGAAGGTGCTCTAATAAAGCTCGAATCAATGTTGTTTTCCCCGTACCAACTTCACCCGTTAACTGAATAAAGCCTCCACTGTCAGTTACTCCATAAAGTAAATGAGCCAAACCTTCGGTATGTCGATCACTCATAAATAAGTAACGCGGATCAGGAGTTATCGTAAATGGTTTAGAGTTTAAGCCAAAATATTGTTCATACATGATTGTTAACTTTTAAGCCTTTAGTGCTTTCTGTTTATTAGATAGTTAGTAAGCCATCGGAGAGTATCTGCCTTATGATCAAAATATTCTAGATGCTGTATACATTTTTTTAATAATTTATCACAGTAACTATGAGACTCTTTTACGCCGAAGATCGCGGGCCAAGTAGCTTTATTGTTTTTAATATCTGAATTAGCTGTTTTACCTATTACTTCAGATGGCTGTTCTATGTCTAATAAATCGTCTCGAATCTGGAATGCAAGGCCTAAAGTCCAAGCAAATTCACTCATCATTGTTTGGATATCTTGATTAGGGTTATTCATCATACAGAATGGCGCCATGATTGAGGCATGAATTAATGCTCCTGTTTTCATAGCATGCATTTCATGAAGCTCTGATTTGCTCAGAGTTTTTCCTTCAGATGCCAAATCAATGGATTGGCCACCTGTCATACCCGAAGAACCACATGCTTTTGCGATTAATGAAACTAACTTTATTTTTTCATAATCATCCAAGGATTCAGAGTTAGCTATTAATTCAAATGAAAGTGTTTGAAGGGCATCAGCAGCAAGGATAGCCGTTGCTTCTGAGAATTTTTTATGCGTAGTTGGTAAACCTCTTCTTAAATCATCGTCATCCATTGATGGAAGATCATCATGCACTAGAGAAAATGCATGTAAGAGCTCAATTGAGACCGCAGGTATGTCAAGCTTATTTAATTGGATATCAAAGCATAACCCAGAACTATAGATGAGCAGTGGCCGAATACGTTTACCACCACTTATAACAGCATAACGCATTGCATCATTCAGTCTGGCATTATTATTAGACGGAGGGACAGCTCTATCTAACAATGAGTTTATACGTTTTTGATATTTTTTAATTTCGTTGGGCGTATTCATTGACATATTAAGTCTCTGAGTAAGGTGTGATAATGTAATTAAGAAGATATATAAACACAATATCGATATAAAATGACACAAATAGTTATATTAAAATACACGTATAATTTAATTTAAGTTAAATATTTTTAATATTGGAAACTATTATGCAAGCAATGGCACAATCACATCCTAACATTGCATTAATTAAATATTGGGGTAAGCGGGATACTGCAAAAAATTTACCTGCCGTCGACTCTCTTTCTCTTACGTTAGGGGGTTTGTGGACGAAAATGAGGATTGATTTATCCAATCAGCTTGAATGTGATGAATTAATCATAAATGGTGTCAATAATGAGTCAAATTTATCACGTGTTAGCCAATGTTTGGATCTTGTTATGGGTAAAAATCGAAAATTCGCTAAGATCATTAGTGAATGTAATTTTCCTATTTCAGCTGGACTGGCATCCTCCTCCTCCTCATTTTCTGCCTTAGTTGTTGCTGCAAATGCAGTGATGAATAAAAAATCAGACACTCAGCTATTCGCTTCGCAAGCAGGAAATATTTCAGGTTCCGCAGCAAGATCTTTATTGGGTGGTATCGTAGAACTTAAAAATATATCGAATACTATTAAAATAAAACAATTATCAAATGTTACACGATGGCCATTGAGTGTGGTGATTGCTATCACTGATAAAAATAAAAAAAGTATTTCATCATCAAAGGCAATGAATTTAAGTTCGCATTCTTCTCCTTTTTATTCAGCTTGGATTGAAAATCAATCTCCAGATATGAATGAAGCAAGATTAGCTGTAAAAGAGAAAGATTTTGCAAAATTAGCGGCGGTTTCTGAGCATAATTGCTTGAAAATGCATTCTGTTATGTGGACTACTAAGCCCTCTGTTGTCTATTGGAATGCTGCAACTCTTAACTGTATGCATGCTATTCGAGATTTACAGCAAAGTGGTGAACCTGTTTTTTTTACAATGGATGCTGGACCACAAATAAAAGCGGTATGTCTGCCTGAGAATGAAACAAGAATCATAAAAAGATTGGCAGAAATAGATGGTGTAGAATCTATAATGAAATCAAGTCTGGGGGAAGCTCCTACTTCTAGTACCCAATTATGAAAACTTTTAAGGCAAGCGCGCCAGGTAAAATTATTATTGCCGGTGAATTTGCAGTATTAGCTGAAGCTCCTGCAATTTCAATGGCTATTAATAAACGAGCAATTGCTTCTATCACGGAGCATGGTCAGAAAAGGCATATCTTAAAAACTATGGGTTTTAAAGATAGAGAACTATCATTTATTGTAAATGACAAGGGAAAAATAGAATGGTTAGATGCTGAATTGGATGATAATTCTATTAGATTATTTTTTGGGTGTTTTTGGCGACAAATAAATATTGTTCCTACTGCTTTTTATCAATTCGTCTTAGATACCAGTGGTTTTTATGATGAAATTACTGGGCTTAAATATGGTATAGGTTCTAGCGCAGCACTCACGGTTTCTATGGCTAGTGTTTTTATTGACACTTTCAAATTATCAATTGGAGTAAAAGAGTTGGCATTAAAAACTCACCAAGAGTTTCAAGATGCTAATGGCAGTGGTGTGGATATTGCCACCTCAATAGAAGGTGGAATTATTAAATACTTTCGTAGTAAAGATAAAGTTACAACTTCTTTGAACTTTCCAGATAATTTAAAATTTAAAATTTTTTGGAGTGGCATACCGGTTAGTACTCCTAGGCAATTGTCTAAAATTACAACATTCTCAAAACAAAGTTTTTCAAATCTAAACAAAAAAGCCTTACAATTTGCTTCAATATGGGAGCGGGGCACAAGCAAACTATTCTTGAGTTGTCTCGATGAATATACCAATGCTTTGATGGAATTTAGTATTGAATATGATTTAAATATCTTTGGGAATAAGCATAATATGCTGTTAGATTTAGCAAAGAAAAATAGCGATTTAGTCTACAAACCCTGTGGTGCAGGTGGTGACATTGGTATTTGTATTTCTTCATCTGATAAATTATTGAATGAGTTTAAAGAATTAGCAAAACAAAAGGGTTTTGTACCATTGTGCCTAGGGTTAGATAAAGTAGGCTTCAATCGTGAGGTTTGATCATGAATAAATCAGATATAACTGGCTTTTATAAAATGACGATTGCCGAAAGGATTGAGGTGCTATCTAATCTTGATATATTAACTTCTGAGGAATCTCAACTGCTCAAATCAGGAAATCAAGTAATTCTGACTCATACTGCTGATAATATGAGTGAAAATGTAATAGGTGTTTTTGGGTTACCCCTCTCAATAGCTACTAATTTTTTAATTAATGATCAAGATTATTTAGTGCCAATGGTAGTAGAAGAGCCATCCATAGTTGCTGGTGTTAGTAGTGCTGCCAAGATTATTAGAAAGTCAGGAGGATTTATTGCATCCATTCATGAGTCTCTATTGATTGGGCAAATCCAGCTTCTTGATGTTAAAAATATAGCAGATACGGTTGGCATTCTTGAGCAGAACAAAAAAATATTAATTCATTCAGCAAATTTATCTCAACCAAATTTAATTAAAAGAAGAGGTGGTGTTAAAGATATTGAGATTCGAATAGTAAAGCAAAAAAGTAAGCAAATAGTTGTATTACATCTGTTGATAGACACTAAAGATGCAATGGGAGCTAATTTGGTAAATACAATTTGTGAGTCTCTGGCAGATGATTTATCAGAATTAACCAGTTGCAGAGTTGGTTTGAAAATATTGTCCAATTTGACTGATCGATCTCTGATTAATATTAAAGTGAAAATACCTCACCAATATTTGACTAAAGACGATTATGATGGCCCAGAGGTTCGTGATGGCATAATAAATGCGACTGATTTTGCTGATTCTGATCCATATCGTGCAACAACACATAACAAAGGCATTATGAATGGAATTGATGCTGTTGCGATTGCTACTGGGAACGATTGGCGCTCAATTGAAGCAGCGGCCCATGCTTATGCTTGTCAAGATGGTAGATATAGATCACTGACAAAGTGGTTTGTTGATGCTGATGGTGATCTGGTTGGCGAGCTAAAAATGCCGATTAAAGTTGGTATTGTTGGCAGTTCTTTGAAGGCAAATCCAGGCGCTCAGTTAGGATTAAAGATAACAGCTGCCAAAAATTCAAATGAGTTAGCAATAATTATGGGCTCCGTAGGTCTAGCACAAAATTTAGCTGCATTAAGGGCTTTAACAACTTATGGTATTCAAAAAGGCCATATGAAATTACACGCAAAAAGTGTGGTGATGAGTATTAATGTTCCTGAGAGATACTTTTCTAAAGTTTTGGATGCTTTAATTTTAAGTAATGAAATTAAAGCATGGAAGGCTCAAGAGATTTTTGACTCGATAAAGCTAAAAGAGACTATGCCTGATGATTCTCAGGATGATACTGGACCAATAGGATTTGGTTTTTCTGCAGGAAAAATAATATTATTTGGAGAACATGCTGTTGTTTATGATCATTATGCAATAGCCATTCCTATTGAAAAGGCCGTTAAAGTTGAGCTGCAAGAAATAGAAGGAGATTATCAATTTATTATTAATGGAAACTCAAATAGTTTTTTTGATAATAATTCTGATGAATATACATATCTGGTTCGAATGATAGAAATGATATCCGATTTACTAAAAATAGATCGAGGGAAATATAAGATCAAAATCTTTTCTCGCATACCTCTCTCCATGGGATTAGGAGCATCAGCTTCATATGCTGTCGCTTTAATAAGAGGATTAATTGATTTATTTAATCTAACATCAACGGATAAGGAGATTAATGATATTGCGTATGAGTGTGAAACATTGTCTCATGGAAATCCCTCTGGTATTGATAATACGGTTGCCTGCTATGCTCAACCAATTTTATATAATAGAAAAGATGGCGTTAAAAATATTGATTTTGATGATATTAAATCTCTTCCTATAATTATTGCAGTAAGCAATAAATCATCAAAAACTATCGATGTAATCAATGAAGTTTGTTCAAGGTATGAAAAAAATAAAAATATTTATACAGATATATTTATGCAGCTTGGAAAGTTGTCAACGAAGGGTTTAGCTGCAATAAAAGATCGTAATTTTGATGAGCTTGGAATATTAATGAATGTGGCACATGGGTTGCTTAACGCCATAGGAGTATCAAATTCAGAGCTTGAGAAAATGGTAAATTTAGCCAGATCAGAGGGTGCGCTGGGGGCAAAGATCACTGGTTCCGGTGGTGGAGGATCAATCGTTATCCTCTGTCCAGGAAAAGAAGAAGAAATAGCAAAGACTTTTGAGTTAGCAGGTTATAAAATTATTTCAATAAATTCATCTTGATGGCCTAAATAAATGCATAAATTAAATAAAAATATAGTTTCGTTTGATAGCGAGAGATTAATACTCGTTGATTCACTTGATAATGAAATTGGTACAATGAGTAAGATTGATTGTCATCAAGGTGAAGGAAGATTACATCGTGCTTTTTCGGTTTTTTTATTCAATGCAAAAGGAGAACTTCTGATACAGCAAAGAAGTGCATTAAAGAAATTATGGCCTTTATTTTGGTCAAACAGTTGTTGCAGTCATCCACGAGAGGGTGAAAATATAACTGAAGCTGTGAATAGAAGATTGCTTGATGAATTGGGTATTGAAGCTGTTGATTTAGAATATATTTATAAATTTTCATATACAGCTAAATATAAAGATGTTGGTTCTGAAAATGAACTATGTCATGTTTTTATTGGCAAAATAGACCAAAAGATAGAAATTAATCTGAATGAAATTGCAGACTTTAAGTTTTTAAATTCAAAAGATATAACGACCTTGTTAAAGAGAGAGGGTATTTATACTCCATGGTTCATTATGGAGTGGGAGCGAATTAATTCAGATCATAGTGAGCTATTAAAGACAAGCCCATAAAAATTATTCAATTATTTAATATATCGATGATACTCGATACCTATATCCTGATAATTTTTTTGTGCTGAATTGCCTACACGCTCAATAATAAATTCGTTCTTTAATTCATAATTTAATCTTTCTAGGGACTTCCCGTTATGAAGATCAATATATTGCTCTTTATTAATATCTATTGTGAATGACATAGCTTTAGAAAATTGAATGTTTTTTGCAGCGTCTTTCCATCCTTTACAGACTTTAAAAGGTATTACTTCTGCGGCATCGCCACTGCCATATCCAAGAGTGAGAATTTCAGTACCAGTGAGATCTATATTCTCTATTAATGCTTGTTCTATACCAGCTGCTATCCATGCTGGTAAAGCAGCTGTATAAAGATTACCAAGATCTAACATCGTATCACTTCCTAGAGCCATCTTATCTAAAACTTCCCTACGATAATGTCTTGAGGCTCTGAATATTTTAAATATGGCCATTGTCATTGGGAAGGCTTCATTATTAAGATCTGTTGGATTGGCTAGATTTTTTATATCTGGTGAGTATTCTTGCATTTCATTTATGACTTTAACGGGATCAATTCCTGCTTCATAACAATATGATGTGAGTTCAGCTCGATCATCGGAATCACCCGTGGAGAGCGCAAAGAGATAAGCGATGGCAAGACCAGTTTCTGGCATTTTTCTGTAAGGCCTGTGCATAAACACAGTTTGAAGAGAGCGTAGATACTTAATCGGATTTAGTTTTCTTTTGTTATACATGTCATCTAGGGCATGCAATGTTTCATCTAAGTAGCATGTTGTTGAATATTTTCCATTAAAGACAGGAAAGTCTTGAACTTGTTGATGGAGTTTTCTTTCTTGACTGCAAAAACGAATCATAGGTTTTCTAAAATCTAGAATTCTATAGTCAGAAGCTGATCCTGAATTCATAATATCGATTTCTAGGAGTTTTGGATTTTCCTCAACAAGCATTGCTACTGCACCAGCACCTTGAGTTGGTTCACCGCTACTTCCTAAGGGGTATTCTGCAATATCTGCACATACTACGATTGCTTGATCACCCGCACCATCCAATGCTATGTGTCTGACTGCTCCCTTCATAGCATAGACACCTCCTAAGCATGCATGCTTAAACTCTGGTACTTCACAACTGCGTGATAGTGGTTGTTTATTTTGGGATACAAGCGCTTCGTTTATCATGCCCTTAATAATAATGGCTCCAGCCGAATTATCAGTACTGGATTCGGTCCCTAAGGCAAGAAATTTTATACGACTTGGATCTATATCATATTGATCAATCAATCTAATAACTGCAGTCGCTGCCATCGTGTATACACTTTGCTGGCTGCCCCTTAATCTAAAACTGCGACCAACAACTTCCCTTATTTTAGGCCACTGATTACCCGTCCATTCACACCAATCATTTAGCCAAACTCTATAAGGCGGGATAAATGCAGCAATTCCGCTTATTCCAATTGGTGTTTCAAGCTTCTTCATTGTAATTTATTCAACAGTGATGGTAATTTTTTCTGAATAAACAGCAGGAGTGTGAGGGACATGAAGATAATCACCAAGAATCAACTGCAATGAATGTTCACCTTGACTTAGATTTAATATGGTTTCAGTGCTCCCATCTCCAAAATGAACATAATTTTCATTAGCTGGAATTGGAAAACTCATATTGGGAAGGTCCGCATCTATTATAATGTGGTGATGCCCTGTCATGGGCGAGTTTTGTCCTGATGGGACAATCTCCATATTTGTTACCCCAAATTTTACCTCTACTGGATTAGTGACTATTGCGTTTGCTTTTGGGCTAATAAAATAAACATTCGCGTTTTCTGGTGCTTTATTTCTTTTTATCATTGGGGCTGAGGTAGGTACTTCCTCGACAATAGATATTTGAGGACTTTCTTTATCTTGAGTGCAAGCTGCGAATACGAAGAGGCTAGCGAGAAGGGTTGAATATTTTCTTATTATCAATTTTAGTCTCCATTTTAGGTAGATGATTCTGATAGATTATATATTTTTAGTCTAAATTTTGACGGCCAATTTCATTGGTATGAAAATCATCTACCGATAATAAATCAGATACTTTTTGGTGCAGCATTCTTAATTGATTTATTTCTTTTGAGGTAAGTAATTTTTGTGTTTCTGCTTCTTCAATTTGATAACCTAGATAATCACTTTTTATTAAACCATCTTTTTTGGCTTGATGAATTTTAGCCTCAATCAAGGCAGTTTTTTCAGATAACAAAAGAGCTTCCTGAAGCAAACCAAGAGGGTTTCCAGGCTCAATAGTGGTGTATGCAAATTCACTCAAACGTTCCCTAGCTTCTCCCGTAGATGTAATGATATGAGATACTTTTTTGGTCAATTCATCTGGCGGTGGTGAGTAAGAACGACCCCTTGGGAAAATATAGCAGCGAAGAAAAAAAGCGAGCGTTTTATTTGGTAAGTTCTTTAAGAAACTATGGAGTTTTTCCTGCGCTTCATACATTAGAGTTCTTACCGACCATTGGACTAATGGTAAATCTTCCGGTTTACATCCTTGATTTTCGTAATGCTTAAGAACAGTTGAAGCAAGGTATATGGAGCTCAACACATCTCCCAATCTTGCTGAGAGTAATTCTTTCTTTTTTAGTTCACCGCCCAATGAAAGCATTGCAAAATCTGAAGCTACAGCAAAAGCAGCACTATATCTATTAATATGCTGATAGTAGCGCTTTGTGTTCGTATTGACTGGGCTTGCGCTATAACGAGCATTTGTTATTGCAAGAATAACTGATCGTGATAAATTGCTGATGGCATAACCAATATGAGAAAATAATGCTTTATCAAAATTTATCAAACCTAATTTCTTGTCTTCTTCAGCAGCAGCTTGCAGCTCCTGTAAAACAAATGGATGACATCTTATTGCCCCTTGTCCAAATACAATTAAGCTTCTAGTAAGAATATTGGCGCCTTCAACAGTAATGGCAATAGGTGTCGCCATGAAACTTCGACCCATATAATTTTTTGGTCCCATCATTACAGCTTTTCCACCATGAACATCCATGGCATCATTTGCGACTTTACGTCCCAATTCAGTACAGTGATACTTCAGAATAGCGGAGGGTACAGCGGGTTTTTCGCCCTGATCTATTGCACCAGAGGTAATCGATATTGCTGCATTCATTATATATGTATTACCCGCGATCCTTGCTAGAGCCTCTTTAATACCATCAAATTGAGATATCGGAAGATTAAACTGTTTTCTGATCTGGGTGTAAGCGCCAGAAGCATAAGCAGCTGCTTGACCACCCCCTGCTGCACTTGATGGAAGTGTTATAGCTCGTCCAACAGATAATAGCTCAACTAACATTTTCCAACCTTTCCCTGCCATTTCTTGGCCACCAATAATACAATCAAGCGGTAGAAAAACATTTTCACCACTGGTAGGTCCATTTTGAAACGGAACATTCATTGGATAATGTCGACGACCAACTGTAACACCTTCTGTGTCAGTTGGAATTAGAGCAGCTGTAATTCCATATTCGTCCTTTTCACCGATTAAATGTTCTGGATCGTAAAGTTTGAAGGCTAAACCAAGAACAGTTGCAACTGGGGCTAGCGTTATATATCTTTTATTCCAGTTCAAACGAATGCCAATCGTTTCCTTACCTTTCCATTCTCCATTACAGATAACCCCAGAATCAATCAAAGCTGAAGCATCTGAGCCAGCTTCGGTCGATGTTAATGCAAAACAAGGAATTTCTTCTCCAGAGGCAAGTCCTGGAAGATAACGATTTTTTTGTTCATCAGTTCCGTAATGCAGGAGCAATTCTGCTGGCCCAAGTGAATTAGGTACACCTACTGTTGAAGATGCAACAGCACTCCTACTGGCTAATTTAGTAATTACCATCGCATTTGCGTAGGATGAGAACTCAAGTCCACCGAATTCTTTTGGTATAATCATGGCAAAGAATTTATGAGTTTTTATGTAATCCCAGATTCTTTCGGGAAGATCCCCTAATTCGTGTGACACCTCCCAGTCATCAAGCATCATGCATAGTTCATTACATGGCCCATCCAGAAATGATTGCTCTTCTGCCGATAATTTAGGCGGAGGCATTGACATTAATATTTCCCAGTTTGGCATACCCGAAAATAATTCACCGTCCCACCAAACATTGCCTGCCTCTAAAGCTTCCTTTTCAGTGCTGGACATTTTAGGGACCATTTTCCGGTATATATTTATTAATGGTCTAGTTAGTTTTGAGCGTCTTAATGGGATAATGTTTAGAGCAATTAAAATTCCAACTATAATCCAGAGCAAGGAATTCCATAATAGGCCTCCATCTCCAAAAAAAGTATAACTATAAGTTAGAACTGATAATGCAATCGTTGAAATCAGCAGATTGATTCTATGGTAAGTTGTAAATAAGGCTAAAAATACAAATGCCATTAACCAAGATAAATCAAGAATGATTTCAGGCATGCTATTCTCCATCTAAGAATATTTAATTAAGTTTATACTATTATTTTTATTAATCTCATAGTATATGAATACAACTGCAATATATATGTTATATATACTGAAAATTAGCATATCCTGGTAATTAAGATTAAAAACTTTTTATTTAGAGTAATTCTTCGATAGTTGCTCTTTCTTCCCTTAATTCATTCTCAGTTATTTGCATCCGTTCCTGGCTAAACTGATTTAATGAGAGATCTTGAATGATCTCATAGTTACCTTGCCTGCAACGAACTGGAAATGAATAAATAATACCAGGCTCGATACCATAGGATCCATCAGAAAAAACACCCATACTGACCCAATTATTTTCAGCAGACCCTAATATCCAATCATGCATGTGATCAATTGCTGCTGATGCGGCAGAGGCTGCTGAGGATGCACCACGTGCTTTTATTATTTCGGCTCCTCGTTGCTGGACAGATGGAATAAAGTCACTTTTCAGCCAATCATTAGTTATTTGATCCTTTATTAATGTATTTTCTACAGTGACATGATCAATATCTGGATATTGTGTTGCTGAGTGATTACCCCAGATAATCATTTTCTTGATATCTTGACTATCTACATTTAACTTTTTAGCTAAATGAGCCATTGCACGATTATGATCCAATCGAGTCATCGCGGTAAAATTTTGTGGATTAATATTAGGTGCATTAGAACTAGCAATTAAGGCATTGGTATTGGCTGGATTGCCAACTACTAAAACACGAATCTGTTGACTTGCATTATCATTGATTGCTCTTCCTTGGTGAGTAAAGATTTTTGCATTGGCTTCAAGCAGATCATTTCTTTCCATGCCAGGGCCTCTTGGCATAGCGCCTACTAATATGGCATATTCAGAATCTTTAAAGGCGATGTTTGCATCATCAGTTGCAATGACATTGCTAAGTGTGGGGAACGCACAATCTTCAAGCTCCATAACTACACCCCCCAGAGCTTTGAGGGCCGGGGTAATTTCAAGTAGTTGCAATATTATTGGTTGATTTTGACCGAACATCTGTCCAGAAGCGATACGAAATGCTAATTGATATCCAATTTGACCAGCTGCACCGGTAATTGTGACTCGAACAGGATTATTCATAGTTTAGTCCTAATATGTATAATAAAAATGAGTTAAAAGATATTTTGTGTCTGGCAGGGCCTATCATCATTTATAAATGATGATGTAGAAAACTTTAAATTATTTACTTGCTTGTGCTGCTTTGTAAGCTCTAACTTGTTCGTTAAGTTGTTGTGCCACTCTTTGTTGATCTTCAACGGCTGCGTTGTATTTTTTATCTTGTAATTCTATTATTCGTTGCTCAACTTCCTTGGTATGTTCTTTATTTATTTTTAGTAACGTTATCGACGCTGTTGTTTCTTTATCAATACAGTCTAAATAGTTATTCATTTTCTCCATCCAATTTTTTACCGAGTTATAGCCAGCTACAAATTCGTCAGTTGTATTGATTGTGCCATTAGGTATTTGTACTTTTGTTGGATAATTGCATTCTGCATTCACGGGAGAGGCAAGAATTGTTGCTATAATGATTATTGCTTTGATAATTAGTTTCATAGTTTTAAGGTAATATTTTTAAAAGCATTACCTTCCTTTTATTAATTTATTTCTAATTTAATCATTTTCTAGTCATCTAGTGAAGCACTAAGAATAATTTTTATTAAATTAATTCTTATCAATTTGATTGTTAATGTAATATTTTTTAATTTTTTTCATAATTCTATGATGTTAGAATGCTTCATCATTAATATAAGCATCTGGAGATGATTGATCGTGAGTGCGCTATTTAAGAAAAGATTACGATTAATATCTGAGTCAGATGACTCAGATATCTTATGTGGTGGCAGGAAAGGGTTGGAAAAAGAGTCTCTCCGAGTAGATAAATTAGGTAAGTTGGTTTCAACGGACCATCCCACCGCCTTGGGATCTGCATTGACGAGCAAATATATTACTACAGATTTTTCTGAAGCATTACTGGAATTTATTACCCCTGCTGTTTCTAGCACGACAGATGTATTAAATTTTATGTCTGATATTCATCAGTTTACCTATAAGAATATAGATGAGGAGCTTTTGTGGGTGTCAAGTATGCCATGCTTTTTAGATGAGCAGCGAGAAATACCACTGGCAAGATATGGTGCTTCTAATGTAGGTAGAATGAAAACTATTTATCGTAATGGTCTGGGGTTGCGTTACGGTAGAAATATGCAAGCAATTGCTGGAATACATTTTAATTATTCTCTCCCAGAAAAATTCTGGCCAATTTTCAAGCAGAATGAAAATAATCAGGATTCAAATGAGGATTTTCGTTCGTCTAGTTATATGGCAATGATCAGAAACTTTAAGAGATATGGATGGCTAATTTTATACTTATTCGGTGCATCTCCCGCTTTATGTAAATCTTTTTTACCAAAATCATTAATAGAAATCCCTGAATACGATAAAAACACATTGTACCAACCTTATGGTACTTCATTGAGGATGAGCGATTTGGGGTATACGAGTGAAGTACAATCAAATATCAATATTTCTTTAAATAACCTTGATGAGTATGTTAAAAATTTGAGAGATGCTATTTCCACGCCTGAATCTACATACAATAACTATGGGTTATTACGTGATGGTGAATACCAGCAACTTTCTTTGAATAAATTACAAATCGAAAATGAATATTACAGTCCTGTTAGGCCAAAGAGAGTAGCGCTATCTGGAGAAAGGCCGACCACAGCATTAGAGCGAGGTGGTATTGAATATATTGAGATTCGATCATTAGATCTAAATATATATGATCCGGTTGGCATCAATCAGAATACTATGAGGTTTATGGAATCTTTTTTGATCTATTGTATGCTCGAAGACAGCCCAATGATGAGTCTCTCTGATGATAGAGAGACTATGAGAAATCATACAAATACAGCAAATTTTGGCCGCGACCCAAGTATGTTGCTATTTAGTGGCGGCAAGAAGATTAGTCTTAAAGTATGGGCGATGGAGTTAATGAGTAATACTTTAAAAATTGCTAAGCTAATCGATCAAAGTGAAAAATGCTCAGATTATGTAACATCAGTAAATACTCAAATTAAGTTAATTGAGGATCCTGATGCCACTCCATCTTCAAGAATGATGCAGGATATAAATAATTCAGGATTGAGTTTTGCAGAATATGGCTTTTCATTAGCAGAAAAACAAAAAAATTATTTCTCGACTTTAACTCCATTAAATAACAATAAACATGATGTTCTAAAGAAAGAGGCTCAAGAATCTTTATTAAAGCAGGCGGACATAGAAGCAGTCGACCAGCCTCCATTAAATGTTTATCTTGAAAATTACTTTAAGTCTTAACTTTTAGTTGGGTCACTGAACGGTAATTCGGTGCCATTTCTATAGGCATATTCTCGATGATAAGTTTGCATTTTTTTTGTCATTTTGCCCGCTTTGTTATCACCAATAACACGACCATCTGCGATTAGAATTGGCGTAAGTTCTCCCATTGTTCCAGTAGTAAAAACTTCATCTGCTGTATAGAGATCAGTAATAGAGAGATTTTTCTCATGATTGTCTATTTTTTTCTCACAAGCAATTTTTAATATCATTTCCCGTGTTAGACCGGGTAAGCAGCTATCTCCGTGAGGTGTATAAAGAGTATTATTTTTAACAAGAAAGATATTTGTATCATTTGTTTCAGAAATAAAACCATTAATATCGAGCATAACTGCGCTTTCAACACCAGCAACATTAGCCTCAATCATTGCCAGTATATTGTTTAGTAGATTGTTGTGATGAATCTTAGAATCTAAGCACTGTGCTGTATTTCTTCTTACAGAGGAAGTAATAACACTGATTCCTGTATTTCCGTAAATTGGTGGTTTCCATTCAGCCAGAACAATTAAAGTGCATCCCGATTGGTTGAGTTTTGGATTCATACCTGAGGTGATTTTTTTCCCTCTAGTCAACGTTAAACGGATATGTGTTTCATCCCACATATTATTGCTTTCAAGTGTTTTGAATATTGCATTTTTTATATCTTGATTTGAAGGTATAGCTCTAAAAGCTAGTACTTTAGCTGAATTCTGCAATCTTTCTAAGTGACCATCCAGAGCAGCAATTTTCCCCTTATAGACCCTTAATCCCTCCCATACTGCATCCCCACCTTGAACGGCGCTATCAAAAACAGAGATTTTTGCTTCTTCTCTTGGAAGTAGATGACCATCAACATGTATCAATATATTTTTATTTCTTGGGTCGGGGGCTTGCATTTATTTTTAACTCCTTTTAATTCTTAATGCATTCTTAAAAAGATTGTTATAGTACGGCAGACAATTATCATAAAGTTTTAATAATGTTTCTGGTAGCTCTGGTTTAGCTGAATAGGGAATGAAGCCTGATGATTTATGTACTGTTTGATACCAATATTTTGACCAAATCCCATCTTCTTTTATAGGACCAGATTTCCATTGTAGCATTTTTTTTGAAAATTTTATGCTCAAATGATTGCATAAAAGAGTTAAAATAGTTTCAGGATCCATAAGTAAATCTCGGCTATCGATCACAATTGGCGACTCTCCAGAGGATTTCAGTTCCTGATATAGTTGCCACTGAATATCTAACCCAGTATCTCTAACAGTGGCATTTGGTAATTGGATGGACAAAGAAGAGAGCACCTCTTTTGGGTCACGGATGAGAAAAATATTTTCTGTTTTCGCTAAGAAATCTTTTTTCAAATATTGAAAATGATGAGACATTTGCTTCATAAATAAAACATCATAACTTTTATCTTTCAAATTGATTAGCTCTTGCATTACTGCATTGCCATCACAATTTGTACTTTGAATGACTTCCTTTCTTCCTGGGTGAAGAACTCCTGTCACCTTAAGATAATGGCCATATAATGGCTCATCTATAACTCTAGTATCTTCACGTTGAGCAAAACTATACATGAGTGCAGTAGATATATTTCTGGGTCCTGACCAAAGACAGATTCTTTTCATATTGATATTGGTTGATTAATTTAAAAACCAATCATTGATAATTATTATCCGTGAACTTTTAAGTTGCTTATGATGCACTAATTCCTCCGTCGATAATAATCTCCGTTCCGGTCATAAATTTTGATTCATCGGACGCTAAATATAAAATACCGTAAGCTACATCATTGGGCTCACCTATTTGGCCCATAGGTATTTGACGGGACAATTTCTTTATTGCTGCTTCGTGTCCAATTTTTTTAAATAATTCATCAAGTATAGGGGTATCAATAAAAGCAGGATGAATGGAATTACATCGAATATTATTGTTATCTTTGGCGCAATGCAGCGCTATTGATTTACTGAGGTGCCTAACTCCAGCTTTTGCTGAATTATAAGCAGCCATATTATGGCTAGCAATTATACCGGAAATAGAAGATACATTTATGATAGAGCCTCTTTTATATTTTTTAATAGCAGGTATTGCATATTTACAACCTAAGAAGATGCTATCAAGATCAACAGAATGAACCTTTTTCCATTGTTCGAAGCTTTCATTTTCAACATTACCAATAGAGCCAATACCAGCGTTATTAACCAGTATATTTATCCCACCAAGTTTATTTTCTATAAATTCGATAGCGTTTTTCCAATCTTTTTTATTGGTCACATCATGCTCTAAGGCGTAAGTTTGATCTGGATAAATTTCATTAATTGACTTTGATTCAATACGAGCTTTCATTATATTGATATCTGTTAAGAGAACTTTTGCACCTTCTTGTACAAATAATTTTGCAGTAGCTAATCCAATTCCTTGGGCAGCCCCAGTAATTAGTGCGATCTTATTCTTAAGTCGTCCCATTTCATATCCTAGTATTGATTCAATATTTATAATCTCATCAGATGCTAGATGATCATGCAAATATTTTTTCTTAATTATAAAGGATACAATTGAATAATTTTAAAAATAGGAACATCTGTACTTTAATTTCAATTAAACTATATAGGATCAAACATAAGGGATAGATAATGAAAACAAACGCAATTCGAATTAATGAATATGGTGGACCCGAAGTATTAAATTATTGTGAAATTGACTTACCTGAGCTTAAATCTGGTCAAGCTAGAATTCGTCATAATGCGATCGGCTTAAATTTTATAGATACTTATCATAGATCTGGACTTTATCCTATGCCATTACCAACTGGATTAGGGAGTGAAGCAGCTGGAATAGTAGAAGAAATTGCTGATGATGTTACGGTAGTAAAAGTTGGTGATCGAGTTGTTTATACAGGAAGACCTGCTGATTCATACTCCGAGCAAAGAAACTTTGATGCAAATCAATTAGTACCGATACCTGATGGAATTTCATTTGAGCAAGCTGCTGCTTTATTGTTAAAAGGTCTCACTGCCTGGTATCTACTGAGAAAAAGTTACCCAGTAAAATCTAATGATGACATTCTATTGCATGCTGCAGCTGGAGGTGTTGGATTAATTGCAAGTCAATGGGCGAGTCACTTAGGAGCTAATATTATTGGTGTTGTAAGCACATCAGAAAAAGCTGAACTTGCTCTTGCTAATGGCTGTAGTGAAATTATTATGGCTGATGAGGATGTTGCTGAAAAAGTACTCAAATTAACTAATGGAAAAGGAGTGTCAGCAGTTTACGACTCGATTGGAAAAAATACTTTTATTTCATCCCTTAATTCGTTGAAACCACATGGCGTTATGGTAACTTTTGGAAATGCATCGGGCCCTGTGGATCCGTTTGCACCCTCGGAATTAGCCTCAAGGCATTCCTTATACGTTACACGACCAATTTTGGCAGATTTTATTAATACCCGTGAAAAACTATTGCAGGGAACTCAAGAATTATTTGATTTAGTTGTTCAAGGAATCATTAAAATTAATATTAATCAAAAATATGCATTAAAAGATACTGCCCAAGCACATAGAGATTTAGAGTCCAGAAAAACAACTGGATCAACAATACTTATACCTTAGTAAAATAAATGACTGCGTATAAGCCAATAAATTCTGGTGCATCAAGCTTCCTGACTATTAGAGATAAGAAATATCATATAAAAAGTTGGGGTGAGGCGGATGCACCTTTATTAATTTATTTGCATGGATGGGCTGATACTGGGTCAACTTTCCAATTTGTTATAGATAAACTGCAATCAAATTGGCAAATTATTGCTCCTGATTGGCGCGGCTTTGGTAAGTCCGAAAAATCTAATTCTAATTATTGGTTTCCAGACTATTTGGCTGATCTTGATGAAATTTTGCGATCATATTCACCAGGTCAATCGGTGATTCTAATTGGCCATAGTATGGGAGCAAATATTGCCTCTCTTTATGCCGGTATTATGCCAGAACGAATTAGTCATTTGATTAATATTGAAGGATTTGGCTTGAGTGATTCGGATCCTAAAAATGCACCTAGTAATTATCGTCAATGGCTGGAGCAGCAGAAATCAAACCCTAATTTTAAGCCCTATGAATCTCTAGATGACCTTATTCCAAAAATCTTAAAAAGAAGTCCTAATATGAGGTTTGATCGAGCAGAATTCGTAGCAAGAGAATGGTCAAAAAAAAATCTGAAAGGAAAGATTATTTTACGTGCAGATCCTTTTCATAAGTTACCTAATGCAGTTCAATATAGAAGACAGGAAGCTGAAGCATGTTGGAATCAAATTACAGCGAAAACCCTATTCATCTGGGGCGAAAATACGAATTTCAAAAAACATATGCAGCTACTGAAAGAAGCTAATTTTGATGGCCATCCGTTTTTTTCTGCAAGCACTGAATGCATTTCAGATGCAGGACACATGGTTCATTTTGAAGCACCAAAATCACTAGCAATAGCTATAGAAAATTTTTTATTGAATAATATTTGAGGTTTAATTCAAGAAAGAAACATTGCATAAGCAGGATTATTACTTTCTTCCCAATAACGATAACCCAATTTAGAGAGATGTTCTTCTAGTTGATTGGTCTCATTTTTAGAGGCCTGAATGCCAGTAAGAATTCGTCCAAAATCAGAGCCATGATTACGGTAGTGAAATAAAGTAATATTTCTTTCTGTTCCAATGGCATCCAAGAACTCCATGAGTGCTCCAGGTCTTTCTGGAAACTCAAATCTAAATAAACGTTCATTTTCAATGGATGCCCTTCCTCCAACCATATGACGAATATGAGTCTTTGCCATTTCATTTTGACTTAAATCTACGACTGAATAACCAAGATCATTTATTTCATCTACTACTTCTTGTTGAGCATTAGAACTATTTTCCAATGCAATTCCAACAAAAATTCTTGCACTGCCATTATCACGATAACGATAGTTGAACTCTGTGATATTTCTTTTTCCTATAGTCTTACAAAAATTTTTAAAACTTCCTGGTTTTTCCTCGATTTCTACTGCCAGTAATATCTCACTCTTTTTCCCAACAGCCGCTCTTTCTGCAATGTGCCTTAAACGATCAAAATTCACATTTGCCCCACAATTAATTCCAACAAAGGTTTTATCTGTGCTTAAATTCAATTCGACATATTTTGTAATGCCAGCCAGAGATAATGCACCTGAAGGCTCAACAATCGATCTTGTTTCTTCGTATATTGCTTGGATTGCGGCACATGTTTCATCTGTGTTAACAGTGATAATTTCATCTATATATTTTTTGCACAAGAGAAATGGAATATCGCCCACTCTCTTAACAGCTACCCCATCAGCAAAGATTCCCACATGATCGAGGGTAATTTGTTTATTAGCCACAAGCGACATTTTCATGCTAGCCGAATCTTCAGGTTCAACACCAATTATTTTAATATTAGGTCGAGTTTCTTTGATGTAAGTAGCAATTCCTGAGATAAGGCCACCACCACCAATAGGTATAAATATTGCATCAATAGTTTCATTGAGCTGTTCTATAATTTCGATTCCTATAGTGCCTTGTCCAGCAATTACATGAGGATCATCAAAGGCATGTATAAAAGTCAATGATTCTGATTGCTCTATTTCCTTTGCTTTACTAAAAGCTTCGTCATAGTTATCCCCAAACAAAATAACTTCAGCACCCAGTGCTTTTACTGCCTCAATTTTTATGCTTGGTGTAGTTTGTGGCATAACAATGACAGCTCGATTATTATTAAGTTTAGACGCAAGTGCCACACCCTGGGCATGATTACCTGCGGAGCTACATATAACACCTTTTTTTAAAGTTTCTTTATCAAGATTTTTTATTTTATTGACAGCACCTCTTATTTTAAAAGAAAAAGTGGTTTGTAGGTCCTCTCTTTTTAAAAAAATTCTATTACTTAATTTTGTTGAGATTAGTTTTGCATAATCCAGGGAAGATACCTTAGCTACAGAATAAACATCGGCTGCTTTTATTAATTCTAAATAATTTATTTTATTCAATGGCTATAACTCTTAAAGGATCAAATCAGTATACTCCGAAAACTAAGGGAGAGTAATTTCTTCCCCATTTCTATCTAGAATTTTTATATCTTGTGAAGACAGCGCACTAATTTTATCTTCTATTTTGCTGCGATCACCCACGATAACCCATATGAGATTTTCTGGTTTAATGGTAGATGCTGCCGCATCAATGAGGCGTTTGCGAGTTAGATTACGAACATTATTTGAATATTTATCCCAATAATCATCAGCTAGCCCATAGGTAATTATTTCACTAAGATCATTGGATATAGCTCTTATCGTCTCCCAACGGCCAGGAAGACTCAGTGTATTATTATCCTTAACTTTATTGAGCTCTTCTTCGGTTACTGGATTATTAGCAAGATACTCCAAAAGCTCTCTTTTTATTTCGGTGATAGACTCAGCTGTTTTGTCAGTTTGGACAGGTGCATAGGCTATGAATGGCCTTTGCTCTTTTGTTTGAAGAATAAGTGTTCTCGCTCCATATGCCCATCCTTTATCTTCTCGAAGATTCATATTAATGCGGGAAGTGAATGATCCACCAATTACCTCATTCATTGACTCAACGGCAAGCTCATCTGAGTTAGCAGGGCTAGGAGCAATATTGGCCGCTAAAACAATCGATTGTTGTGCACCAGGACGATCAATTAAGTAGATGATTTCTTCTTTTTGAATTTCTACAGGAAGAATATTTTTTTTCTGTAGGGAACCAGAACTCCAATTTTTAAAATACTTCTCTAATTTTGGCTTTATCTCTTCCATAGTGGTGTCGCCGACGACAACCATAGATCCATTGTTTGGCTTGAACCAGTCTTGGTGAAATTTTATCAAAGATTCTTGGGTAATTTTTTGTACAGAAATTTCTGTACCTGAGCCTGTTAACGGCAGAGAGTAAGCATGATCTTCACCATATAATAACTTGGGAAGAATTCTCAATGCTATACCAAAAGGCTGATTTTTTTCTTGTTGAATTTGTGCCAATCTTTGTTTTCTTAAGCGCTCTAATTCATTTTTGGGGAAACTTGGATTTAGGATAATATCAGCATAGAGCTTGAGTGAAGCATCTATACTCTCTTTGAGAGCACTTAGCGAGACTGATGAACTGTCTATGCCAGCATTGGCACTAATGATTGCACCAATATTTGCTGCTGCGTCACTTATTTCAAGAGCACTCAATTTTATAGTGCCCTCATCCAGCATAGCCATTGCGAGGCTTGAGGTTCCAGGCTCAGAAAATTGATCTGCGGCATAACCTGCATCCAATAATAAATTAAAATTTACAACTGGTACGCTCGGTTGATGTGCAACCGTTAGTTTTAATCCGTTTGATAATGTGGTCTGTTCAAAATCTATAAATTTAGCTTTGGGGAATTCCGTTGTTTCAGGAATTTTAGATCGATCAGCACCAGCAGAGATCACATCATAAGATTTAATTGGATGAATCTCTAAATTATATGATCCTTTTTTCAGCCAAATTTTTGCAATTTCTAGTACTTTCTTTGGGGTAGCTTCATCTAACGCATTTAATGATTTTTTATAGTGTCCTGGGTTTCCTGTATACACTGTATTTTGGGCTAAAATATCTGATTTACCTCCAAATCCACCTACTTTTTCGAGCCCTCTTACGAAGCTAGATTTTAATTTCATTTTAGCACGTCTTAATTCCGCCTTTGTTGGGCCGTCCTTGAGAAAACGTGATAATTCCTCTTCTATTGCAATTTTAATTGCTTCTGGATCTCCATTAGGTTGCACGGTAGTTTCTAGGTAATAGAATCCTCCAATGTCTCCAGCAAATTGATAAGAGCTCACATTTGTTGCAATTTGATCCTTGTAAACAAGTCGATTATAGAGACGCGAAGTTTTACCAGAAGTCAGAATAATATCAGCAAGCTGTAAGTAGTCTGAATCAAGATTACGAAATGCTGGCCCACCCCATGCTTTATATAAACGAATCTGAGGAACATTATCCCTTATGATTTCTCTTTTATCCGTATCCAATCTAATTGACCAATCCAGCATTTTTTCAGTCGGTGGAGAGGCTGGTATATCACCAAAATATTTTTTTACTTTTTCAAATACATCAGAAGGTTTTACATCACCTGCAATAGTAATGACTGCATTATTAGGGCCATAATATTTTTTAAACCAAGCATGTACATCCTCCAGACTCGCTGCGTCTAGGTCCTCCATTGACCCAATAGTGCTCCATGAGTATGGGTGCGAGCTGGGAAATATACCTTCTAAGATATGATATTCCGCCATCCCATAAGGCTGGTTGTCTCCTTGTCTTTTTTCATTTTGAACCACACCTCGTTGCTCATCCAATCGTTCTTGGGTAATAGCACCTAACATATGCCCCATACGATCAGATTCCATCCATAACGCCATATCTAATGCAGTATTTGGAACATTTTCAAAATAATTTGTACGATCAAAGTAAGTTGTACCGTTCATATTAGTTGCACCAACTCGTTCAAATGGTTTGAAATATTCATCATTATAATTTTCGCTTCCATTGAACATAAGATGTTCGAATAAATGAGCGAACCCCGTCTTACCCTTGACTTCATTCTTTGATCCAACGTGATACCAAAGATTAATTGCCACTATTGGTGCTTTATTGTCTTCATGAACAATGATTCTTAGTCCATTATCTAGGGTAAATTCTTCATAATTAATTTCAATTTGAGAATCTGCATAAGCAGGTAATGAAATTAATATAGAAGCAAGTAAAATATTGAGAGATTGTTTTATCATAATTATGGACCTTAGTATTTGATCTATATTTTTTGTTGACTATATAATGGGATCATACAAACTAATCCTATTGTAGTAAAAATAATGGCATTTTAATCGCATTATTATAAAATAGTTAATACACTAATTTTTAGATAAATACAGAGAAAAATACCGTGAATAAGATAATAATCCGAAATGCAAAAATAATAAATGAAATAACCGATCTAGGTAAAAGGAATTTAGTTTGCTTCGCATAACAGTAGTTATTTTTTTTATAATAAGTTTATTAGCTGCTTGTGATCTTAATGTCAGTAAATTTTCCCAAAAGGATGTAACCTTTTTTGGTACAGGAAAAGTCTCTCGATATCAGCAAACTGAAAATTCATCGTTAGAACTATTAGAGCCTCTTTTTTTTGCAGAAATATTTATAACAGACGGTGGCACAGTCAAAAATGCCATGATTAAATTTCCTGGGATTAATGATGTGACTGAAGAGCTTAAATATCGTTATTCTGAATCAGATGAGATTGGTGATGTTATGTATTTGAGTGGATTTGCTGAAAACTATGAAGATCTAGAGAAAAAATATCCAATGGGTGACTATGCTTTTAGTTTTGTGACCTCTGAGGGCGAGGTTAAAAACAGTATAGTGAGCTATAAAGATAGAACATTTCCTGTTCATCCAATAATCAGCTTAAAGCAAGACAATAATAAAATAGCTATTGATGAAGTTAATCCAGCGAAAGAATTGATTATTTCTTGGCCAAAATTTAATGAGGGCAGAGCTGATAAAAATGGGTTGCTTGACGATCCTATTTTTGTGGCAATTGATAGCTGTAATATAGAAGATATTATCCATAGTGGACGCCCGTTTGAAAAAAAAGGGTATTTAACTTACCGAACGTCTCAATTTATTGTCCCAAAAGATACTTTCGAGGTGGGTCAGAAATACAGCATGTATGTTGAGCATGCAATATTTACTGATACACATGATAATTCTGGAATGCCCGCTTTTGCAACGTTAGCTTCATCGACTTATATGGACTTTATGACGCTTGGAATTACGGATACAGATTACTGTAAAGAGTAATTATTCTTTAATTATAAGATAAATTTTATATTTAAATAATATCTGTTGTTTCGTTTCTCTCCCTACTATAAATTGTGCTGATGACATTACGTGAACAAGTTGAAGTAATTTTACCTAAATGGGAAAGTTGGTATGCAAATCCATTTGATGCAGCTGTTGATCTTGGACTCCTGAGAGCTGAGGTATGTGATCCAGATTCATTGAATCTAAACAAAAGACATTCACGCATTCGACAACAAGCGGATAATTTTCAAAATGAATTATGGGGTGGCAGTAATGACTGAGTGGTTTTGTTTCAAATTCAAATTAATTCAAAGGTAAAATCATGAATTATAATCTCGATGATATTCGTAATAATTTTCCTGCACTAGCTATTAAAGATAGTGGTAAAAGGAGAATATATTTCGATAATCCAGCAGGAACTCAAGTCAGTCAAAAAGTTGTAAAAGCAATGAGTGATTGTTTAATTTACTCTAATGCAAATATATTGGGAGGTTTCGAAACTTCAAATCGTGCAGACCAAGTTCTAGCAGATGCACGTAATGCTATGAGCGATTTTTTAAATGCTTCCTCTAGCGATGAAATTATTTTTGGTCAAAATATGACTACGCTGACATTACATATGTCACGATCTGTGGGAAAAATGTTATCTTCTGGAGATGAAATTATCTTATCTAGAATGTGCCATGATGCAAATATATCACCATGGCTATTGTTAGCCGAAGATTTAAATTTAAAAATCAAATGGCTATCATTTAACAAACAAACATATGAGTTTGATCTGAGTGAACTAGATACTTTGATAACGGAGAAGACTAAGCTTATTTGTGTGGGTGGTGCAAGTAACTTACTCGGGACTATTAATGATATAAAATTGATCTGTCAAAAAGCATCCAGTATGGGAGTTCTTACCTATATAGATGCGGTCCAGCTTGCGCCTCATGTAGCTATAGATGTTCAAGAAATTGGATGTGATTTTCTTATATGTTCTGCCTATAAATTTTTTGGTCCACATCAAGGAATTCTATGGGGGAAAAAAGAACTATTAAAAACTTTAAAGCCATATAAAGTTAGACCAGCAACTATTGAGATTCCTAGTTGTTTTGAAACAGGCACTCAGAGTCATGAAGGAATGGCAGGAATATCTGCTGCTGTAGACTATTTTTCATGGATTGGTGATAAATATGCCAAAGAGTATATAGATAAGAATCAAAATCTCAGACCACAGACTAAACTCATTCACGCCGCCTTAAATTATTTATTTGAATATGAAACTATCTTGACAGATTGTCTTGTAGATGGATTGCAAACGATTAAAAATTTAACGATCCAAGGGATTACTGAAAAAAAATCTCTGGAAAGAAGATTACCCACAGTAGCATTTACCGTCAAAGGAAAAAAATCACCAGATATTGCAGCAGCTTTAGCTAGAGAAAATATTTTTGTATGGAGTGGTCATAGTTATGCGATAGAGATTATGAAAACGTTAGACTTATATGAAATGGGTGGAGTAGTGAGAATTGGTCCAGTCCACTATAATGGTAAGGAAGAAATTGAAGATTTTATAAAGACATTAGAAAAAGTACTTGGTGCAAAATAATTAAGGATGTAATTATGGATAATCTTTTTTCATTAAATGGTAAAACGGCAGTCATTACAGGGGGTAGCTCTGGAATTGGTGCGATGATTGCAAAGTCATTTGTCGAGAATGGTGTTAAAACCTACATCACATCAAGAAAACAAAAAGCTTTGGAAGAGAAGGCTAAAGAGTTTTCGAATTATGGTGAATGTATTGCCTTGCAGTCTGATTTATCAACTAATGAAGGTATTATCGAGTTTGTTAATACCATTGGTAATCTTGAGGATGGCATGGATATCCTTATAAATAATGCTGGCACCAGTTGGAGTGCTCCTATTGAAGGTTTCCCTGAATATGGTTGGGACAAAGTAATGGATATTAATCTTAAATCTATATTTTTTTTAACACAGAAATTATTACCTTTGCTTAAATCAGCAGGAAACAAAGAAGATCCATCCAGAGTCATTAATATTGCTTCAATCAATGGCATTACACATCCAAACATGCCGACCTATTCTTACTCATCGAGTAAGGCTGGAGTCATACATTTAACAAAACACATGGGTGCTGATCTTGCCAGAGAAAATATAAATATAAATGGAATAGCCCCTGGATATTTCCCCAGTAAAATGACTTCATTTATTGAACAAGATGAAGAGATGACTAGAATGGTATTGAATAAAATACCCATAAGACGAATGGGTAAGCCTGATGATATTGCTGGTGCTGCAATTTATCTAAGCTCAAAAGCTTCATCTTGGATATGTGGACAAACCATCGTATTAGATGGGGGAATGGTTGCAGCAGCCGGATAATATTTGAGTATTCGCTATTAATCTAACACTATAATTATTATATTTAGAGATTATTAAATAATAATAATAGCCACTATATTAGGTGCGGAATGTTAACTAAAATAATTTATATTATCTATATAAATCAATAATTTAAAATGTAGTAAATTTACTACATAAAATTTAATATGCGGTATTTTTATAGTATAATAATAGTATATTGCCCACTATTAAGTATAGAAAATATACTTATATAATGTATGATCAGATATTAGTTTATTGATAATTTAAATATGCAGGCAGCGTCTAAGATTTTATTGAAAGAGATCATATTATTTTGCAGTAAAAATAATATGGCTGAATCTACATTTGGTAGATTGGCAATCAATGATGGAAAACTCTGTTCTCGGTTAAAAGATGGAAAGGATGTTACGTTATCCACGAGTACTAGAATTAGAGAATTTATAAATCAGCAGAAAAAAATTAAGACGCCAAATTTGCTTAATGATAATTCTGATTTAAGAGATCAAATTAATCCTGTTTCAGCGACAAGCTCTAATTCAAATAAAAATGAAAATTCTCCAAAAAAAGGAGCACTTCGTTTTTATGATAATCGACAAAACTACCTATCATTCATCAATACCACAAATGAAAAATGGAAAGTAGCAGAACGTGCCGCAAGGGAATTGACTCATCTAAAGCCAAACCCTCCGGCCTTAAAGTTATTTGATGCTGGTATGGGTGACGCCACGATATTGACGCATTTGATGAGATCCCTTCATAGACGTAATCCAATTATGCCTTTTTTTGTGGTAGCAAAAGAAATTAGTCTTGAGGATGTGAGATTATCTTTAAAAAAATTATCCGATCGTTTTATGGAGCACCCAGCAACTGTAATGGTGGTGACTAATATGCATTATGCTGAAGCTCCTTGGCTAAGACCAAATAATATTGATTTGGCTGCTGCTCTGAATTGGCATGAGGTTGCCTTAGAGGGCAATTGTTCACACCAATACGGAGAGCAATTAAGAGAATTAGATCCGTTATTGGTGGATGGCTGGCAAGTAAAATCGAGTGAAATAACTGGTAATCCAGTATATACAAGACCCTCAGTTCTTGTCTTATATAGAAAAGATCATTCGTTTTTATTAAATGATGTTATCCCAAAACCAGGGCAGGTATTTGGTTGTTATGATTTTATTATCGCCTCTCAACCATGGCGGGCAAAAACAAGTGCTAAATTTAAAGCTAAGAGGGTATTAGCGCCTTTAGTTAAAGCGCTAGCTCCTCATGGCAGATTATTAGCGGTTCAATCATCTGGCGCAGATCCAGCATTAGAGCTAATTAATGAGATTTGGCCTGATGAAAGACCTTTTGGGGTTGATAGGCATGATCTTGTCAAGGCTTTAAAAAATGAGCTAGGAAGGGAGAGTCGAAACTATAATTTCCTAACAGGCTCAGATACTAAATCTTTGATTCGATATAATATGCATGTAATGCCCGATGAATTGGAGCATGGTATCGGAACATCAACTTTATTCGCTGCATGGAATGCAGCTGTTTATGTGAATCAAATTGAAGACCAACGGATAGAACCGATTATTCAATCAGCAGGATATCTAGAGGCAACTGCAAAAATTCTAAAGAAATATAATGGTCTTTGGTTTAATGATGAGAGTTTTGTGGTTTCCAAGAAAGGCATATAATTTGCTGTATACTATTTCTCAGTAAAAACTCTATATTGAAAATAAAAAGCGCCCGTAGCTCAGCTGGATAGAGTACCTGGCTTCGAACCAGGTGGTCGGGAGTTCGAATCTCTCCGGGCGCGCCAATTTATATTGAACAAAGTAAAGGAAATTTTAAATGAAGAATGTCAAGACAGAATTTGATAGTTGGCAATCTATTTCTTTATCTTTATATATGTCTATTGTTGGGTATGGGGTCATGGTTGGCATACCAGTAATTAGTACTGCATGGGCAGGAAAATTAGGTTTTACTGCTGAGCAAGTAGGTCGAGTTGCGGGTGCTGATCTGGGTGGTTTATCAGTTGGTGCCATAATAACTGCCCTAATTATTTCAAAAATGAATCGAAGGCATCTGGTATTGATAGGAATCTTTCTTACGATTGTCGCCAACTATTTATGCACAATTTATGATCATTATGACACTGTATTATGGCTTAGGGCTCTCTCTGGAATTGGTAATGGTATATATACTGCGGTAGCGGTGGCAGCACTTGGTGCTACCATTAAACCAACACGCGCTTATAACTTTATGTTATTTGCCTTTGCTTTCTCTCAAGCAATGGAGGTTAGGGTTCTACCTCAATTGTCCATGGATGGAATTTATTGGTTTTTTATTGGTTGTTTTTTGATCACCTTGTTATTTATTCAATGGGTGGTGCCTTATAAAGTTGACGATAACGTCGCTAAAGTCTCAACTAAGTCTGAAAAAGAAACGCACATTCCTGTTTATATTTTATGGTTATGCATGGCGGCTATTTTTATTAGTTATATTAATATTGGTGCCTACTGGGTGTATATTGAGTTAGCCAGTTTGAGTTATGGTATTCCAGAAGCTTGGACGGGTGGCGTACTTTTTTGGGCTTCGTTATTAACCTTGATTGGCTGTGTGTTTGCGGCGTTTTTCAGCAAAAAATATGGCCTAGTCAAACCATTGATTGGTGCTCAGTTAATAATGATTATAATCGTTGGGATGCTCGTAAATGGAATAACTAGTACCAATCTTTTAATAAGCGTATTTATGTTTAATTTTTTGTGGATATTTAATGATGTATTTCAGATGTCAACGGTTGCCACAATTGATAACAAAGGATCATTTGCAGCATTAATTGTCGGCGCACAAGGTTTTGGGCAGATTGTAGGCCCGAACATAGCAGCTTCGATATTGGGCGCTGATTATGGATACAGTGGCGTATTTTTGATGTGTGCATTCGCAACAGCATTAAGTGTTGCTGTGTATATTTTTATGTACAAAAAATTAAGTTTATATGCACCTAGAATACTAACTAATTCAGCATAGATTTGTTCTGCAAGTTCATTTTGAAATTAATTTTTTAAATCGATTAAATGATTTCTTTATTTGATTGTGGCGTGAAAGCGATCCATTAAATATTGACCAGCCTCAATAGATGAGTATTTCGCTCTGACGCCCCTATCTAAGCAGGTTGGGAGACAATTAATATTTGCGTCAAAATTTGGATTCTGAAAGAAAGCAATTGATTGTCTTCTAGTTGTGATTTTTTGTTTTGGAGCACTGGGCGTAACTACTCGATGAAGTGTTGATACCCATCGATCATTTGTCCATCTGGCCATCATATCGCCAATATTAATTATGAAAGTATCTTCCTCTGCTTCTATTGGTATCCATTCTTCATTTGGATGTTTGACTTCAAGTCCACCTACATTATGATCAGGAAGTAGAATAGTTAAACTACCATAATCTGTATGTGCTCCAGCACGCTGTTGATCTGGCAAAAGAATATTTTTTGTAGGTGGGTAATTTAATGCTCTTAATGCACTGATATGATTAGTATAAAATTCATTAAAATAATCGGATTCAAGCTCCAGTGCTACAGCAAATAAACTCATAATGTTCAGGCTGAGTTTCTCCATAGCTTGGTAATATTGCTGCCAGGCATCTTTAAAGTTTTTTGGCTCATTTGGCCAAATATTTTTACCATAAAAAAAATCTAAATTGTCTTGCTGGCTTTGTTGACTTAATTGTGAGCCACAACTGAATGCTTCCTTAAGATCTGGAGGTGTTTGAATTCCTCTGGATTTTGTTAAAGTTTCTGATTGCATAGGGAAATAGCCCCTGGGAGAACTAGCAACCTTTGGTTTGTATTTATTTTTCTCTTTCTCAGGAAGAGAAAAGAAACTTTCAGCAGCATTCCACGCATTACCGATGACCGTTTTAGGTACATCATGATTTATTATTTTTAGAAACCCTATGTGACGACAGATATTATCGACTAATTGGCCTGTTTCAATTCTGGATGTCATAGAACCAGAATTAAATAAACCAAGGTCAATTGAAGGAATATTTTTATTTTCCATAGTTTTGATAATCATTTAATTTGAGTAAAACTTACAGCAATTTTTGCAGCAAGCGCAGCGTTATTAAAAATAAGCTGAATATTTGATGCTAAGCTTTTTCCTTCAGTCTTTTCAGCAATCTTAGAAAGAAGAAAAGGCGTGGTTTTTTTGCCAATAATTTTTCTTTTTTTCATTTCATCTAGGGCGAGATTAATTACGCTGCTTATTTCTTCTGCTGGAAGTGAATATTTTTCCGGGATAGGATTTGCTATGACCATGCCTCCATTAAAATTCATATCCCATTTCATTTTCATGGCTTTTGCAATTTCTCTGCTCGATCCAATATTATAATCTACTGATGATCCACTATCGGTTGTATAGAACGCTGGCATATTATTGGTTCTATAGCCAATGACTGGAACACCATGAGTCTCTAGATATTCGAGAGTACGTGGAATATCCAAAATAGATTTAACTCCTGAACAGACGACCGCAACATTGGTCTTTGCAAGTTCCTGAAGGTCCGCTGAAATATCCAGCGATTCATTAATATCTCTATGAACACCACCTATGCCACCTGTTGCAAAAATGTTAATTTTCGCCATAGCTGCAATGATCATTGTGGCAGCTACAGTGGTAGCACCATCTTTCTCTTGAGAAAGTATGAATGGGAGATCACGTCGACTTACTTTTTGAATTTCCCCCCCATTAATCGCAAGATATTCCATTTCATCTGAAGTTAATCCTACTTTTAGACGGCCATTTATTATGGCAATAGTGGCTGGTATTGCACCATTATCAGTGACAATTTTCTCAACCTCTTTTGCAGTCTCAATATTCTGCGGATATGGCATTCCATGACAAATAATAGTAGATTCTAAAGCAACGACTGGCATATTATTTATGAGCGCTGATTGTATATCTGGATTTATAACTAAGTTTTTCAAGATTAAATTATTATGCATATTTTTCATTATATCTTTCTTCAAGATGTTTGAGTGACATAGAGGGATTAATTGTATCGGTATTCGTAAGTGCTATTTGTGCGGCAATCAAGGCATTTTTTGCTGATTCTTTAGCGCTATATTGCTCTTTCCAAGCATGAACTAGACCTGCCATCGAAGCATCTCCGGCACCCGAAACATTAACAATTTTGTTTTTTTTCAAAGGTAAGGTTTCAATACCATATGCTTCTGATGTGCTATAGAAAATACCCTTTTCTCCAAGTGTAATAAATAATCTTTTTAATCCTTTTTTATGAAACCATTTTGCTATTAATGGCAGTTTTTTTAGATCTTTAATTTTTATTCCTGATATTGACTCTGCCTCCATAAGATTTGGTTTCAAGGTATGAATTTTATCCAAAAAAGGCAGTATTTTTTTTGCTTTTGTTGTTGAGACTGTATCTATGAAAATTGGTATGTGATTAAAATTTTTCATTATGTATTTTAGAGTCGAAATTTCAAGATTTGTGTCTAAAATTATTAGTTCAGATCGAATCAGTATTTTCTCAATTGATTTAATATAGGAGGGTGTAATAGCTGTCATAATTTTCATATCAGAAATTGCATTAAGCATTTCGCCCGAACTATCAATAATTGATAGATAAGTTGAAGTCTGCATCTCTTCATGTCTGATAATAGAGCGAGTGTCTATTCCTAGCTCTTTGCAGTTATTGATTAGTATATCCCCGTGATGATCTTGCCCAAGAGCAGTGATCAATCTGCAAGGGAGCTCTAAACGAGAAATATTTTCAGCAATATTTCTAGCCACTCCTCCAGGAGAGCTGAAAAGATTTCCTGGATTAGAATCCTTTGGCTTTATTTTTTGCAAAGATATTCCATGTATATCAATATTTGCACCACCAATTATTGAGATTAAGGGTTGTGCGCTCAAAATATAGCCTCGACCTTTGATTAAGCCTTTAGCACTTAGATTCATTATATGAACTGCGATTGCAGATCTAGTAATGCCTAATTTTTTGGATAAATGTTTCTGAGATACTTGAGGATTCGATTCAATTTCTGTCAGTATCTCTTGCTCTCGATTAGTAATATTCATAACTTATGTTTATTTTATTAACATATGTTTGTAAAATACACTACTATTCAAAAAAATTATAATTATTTTTTTATTTTTTTTAAGTATTTTTAAAATTCTCTTTATAAAAAAAATATAAAGAGCTACATTATATTTGCCTTTGTTAGGGTGTCATCTAAATCATTTAAAAAGGAATTCTAGTGAAAGAAGAAAAAAGAAAAAATTTAAGTTTCGATAGTAGGGCAGTTTATTACGCACCCGATGAAGGCTCAAGCTCGATTGGTGCTCCAATATTTATGTCATCAAGTTTTCACTATGGTGCTGAGGTCTATAAAAAAGTGGTAGATGGGGAGAGAAAGTCTGTCAATATTTATGGTCGATGTGGTAACCCAAACGAATATCAGTTCGAAGAACAGATGATGATGATCGAAGGTGCAGATGCTTGTTTAGCTACTGCTTCTGGAATGGCTGCAATATCAGTAACTTTATTTGGCCTCTTGAAAAGTGGTGATCACATCGTTTGTGATTGGACTACATATAGCTCAACTCATGAGATGTTGGATCATCGTTTAACTGATTATGGTATTACTACAACTTTTGTAGATACCGCAGACCTAGACGCTGTTCGAAATGCCATTCAAGAAAATACAAAAGTTCTTTATTTTGAATCTATTGCCAATCCATCAATGAAGGTGCCTAATTTTGATGCTTTAGTTGCCATCGCTCATGAGAGAAATATTGTTGTAGTTTGTGATAATACTTTTGCAAGCCCATATGTAGTTAGGCCACTTGAGTGGGGTGTTGATATTGTGATTGAAAGCGCTACTAAATTTATTGGTGGTCATAATGATGCTCTCGGGGGTGTTATTGCGATGAAATCAAGCATATTGCCAGCCGACTTCATGGAGCAAATACGCTGGAATACGATGGTTAAATGGGGGTCACCACTTTCACCTTTTAATGCTTGGGTTTTACTTCGAGGCATTCAAACATTATCAGTGAGATTGGAGCGACAATGTCAAACGGCTATGAAATTAGCAAAATATTTTTCTAGCCATCCTAAGGTTAAAAGTGTCTGGTACCCTGGTTTAGAAAACCATCCTCAGCATGCATTAGCAAAAAAACAAATGCCTAAATATGGTGGCATGTTAACCTTTGAGGTAAGTGATGGAGATAAAGCTTTGACTGTACTTGATAGTTTGGAATTAGCATGTTTTGCGGCTAGTCTAGGTGGCGTCAGAACAACCACGCAAATTCCAGCTACAATGGCTTTTTTGGATATACCTGAAGAAGAGCGACAAGAGATGGGTATCTATAGAGGGATGATTAGAGTCTCGACTGGCCTCGAGGATGCGGATGATTTGATTGCTGATTTTGAGT
>TARA_B110000438_G_scaffold94157_1_pt1 | contig 59620 bp, 48 predicted proteins | sample TARA_B110000438 | Tara Oceans TARA_B110000438 (sample SAMEA4398413) | marine metagenome | biome: Polar Biome; feature: [MES] marine water layer (ENVO:01000295) within the mesopelagic zone...; material: water (ENVO:00002006), including particulate matter (ENVO:01000060) such as...... | reverse complement strand
TATGTTGCTCATGCGATTATTTTGTTTCCTTTTGCTGTGAACCGAAAATGGTTGGTGCACCTTGGCGAGACCAGTCGGGCGCTCCATGCATCGCTCGTCCTCCGATTTCAAGTGTCTGGCGTGGGCTTCCACCGATTATGCTTCCACTTTTTGCACCTGTAACACCATTTGCTCCTATCCCCGAGATCGGATAAGAACCTTCTGCTGAATATGTTTGCAACAAAAGCGGTCGGGTTCGACTGCCGGTGTTTGGCATAGAGCCGTGTATTAGACAGCAATTGTGTATCGTTGCTGACCCGGCCGGACCTTGTAGCCACTTGACTTTATCCATGTCGAGTGTTTTAAGGGCTTGTTCGTTGAGCGCGCCGGCCCAACTACCGTCCGTTGCATAGAGATCATGTAGGGGACCAGTATGACTTCCGGGAAGCACACCCATGGGTCCCATTTCCGGGGACACTTCATCCAAGTAGATACCTATAGTTAAAGGCGTGAAATCGGTATGTGGCCAGAACTGAATATCTTGATGCCACTTTACTTCTTCCCCTCCGTCGGCCCACTTGAAGTTGAGCTTCGAATGGTGAAAGCGAACTGGACTTCCTAATAATTCAATAGCGAGTTGAGCTGCGGGGCCTGCCAAGGCGAACTCTTCAAAGACTGCGTGATTGTCAACGGGGCTGTTAAGCCTTCGGATGCGTGGTTTATCCGCTGTGTGGTTGGGTTCTACGTCAAAAAGTTTGCCCGACCGTGTGACAGAGCGACTGAGCTCTACGAATTCTTGTGCGGTAGCTTGCAGCAAACTTAGCCACTCTTCAGATAGGAAAGAGTGAAGAGAGAGGTAACCAAGTTCAACATACTTAGATTTATCTGCATCTGTTAAAACTCTGGTTGAGTCAGTAGTTTGCATATCGCAAGGTTAGCGCTTAGCTCGCTTTCGTGTCAGGCTGTGCTCGTAAGGTGAGGTAATGAATACTAATTTAGTTATTACAGGTGGTCGGCTTGTTGACGGCACCACCGATAAGTACCTCGACATTGGTATTGCCGATGGTCAAATTGTTGAGCTAGCGAAACCCGGAGAATTAGCTCTTCAGGGCCAAGTAATTGATGCTGATGGTGCATACGTGATGCCGGGTCTAGTGGATATTCAGGTGCACTTTCGGACTCCGGGAGGAGAAGAAAGTGAAGATATACAGAGTGGTGCACGGGGAGCGGCACTTGGCGGCGTGACAGCCTGTGTCATGATGCCTAATACGGTGCCAACAATTGATAATGTGTCGATAGTTGAAGACATAAGGGCGTTATCGCTGAGCGTTCCCTGTGACCTTCATAGTTCGGCAGCAATTACCATTAATCGTGAAGGGGAGAGGCTGGTAAACTTTAGGGCTCTTTATGGGGCGGGCGTACGCGTCTTCACAGATGACGGTTGGGTTGTAGATAGCGAGGCTCTAATGCGTCAGGCATTTCTTGGCATTCGTGGTTTGCCTGATGCAGTGCTTAGTCAACACGCCGAGGAATCGCAGATGGTCGAAGGCGGTCTCATTAACGAAGGCGTTGTCTCGCGTCGGTTAGGTCTTAAGGGTCGACCTAGAGAAGCTGAAGCGATAATAGTTAAACGCGATATCGATCTAGCACGTGAGACGGATGGGCGATACCACGTCTTGCATATGTCTACGCTGATGGCTTTAGAACATGTTGTTGCTGCAAAACTGGAAGGACTGCGAGTCACCGCCGAGGTAACGCCACAGCATTTAATTTTGACTGAAGATGATGTTGAGCGACTTGGGACTTCGGGAAAAATGAATCCTCCGTTACGTTTACTGGAGGATGTTGAAGCTCTACGAGCTGGTTTGATCTGTGGTGACGTTGATGCTGTAGCTACAGATCACGCTCCACATCATCCAGAACTGAAAGGGACATCATTGGTTACTGCGGCACCCGGGATGTTAGGTGTTGAAACTATGGCTTCGGTTATTTGGTCTGAGTTTGTTGAGACGGGTTTGATGTCTCCAACGGATTTTGTTAAGAGACTTTCAATTAACCCGGCCAAGATCGCGGGAATCAAAGATCACGGTAATCAGATCGAAGTTGGGTCAATAGCCAATCTAGCTGTGTTTGACCCAACGCAAAGCTGGACTGTTAGAGGAGTGAACTTAGTCAGCAAAAGCAGAAACACGCCTTGGGAAGGCAGATCCTTTGCCGGTAGAGTTCGGCACACTGTGCTTGCCGGAAGGCCGGTCGTTATAGACTCTTCTCTGGTTTCGTAAGCTGTTCAGCTAACTCTGCATAAGCGATTTCACCTACGAGCGCTGTGAGTTCGTGGGCGAGAGAAATAAACACAGGCTGCTCGCCTTTAAAGGATTCTGGAGATTCAGATCTTTCGCTACAACACCACCCAATCGAATCGCCGCCATCACCCCAGTCGGACCTGTTCCAAGGGCGTAAAGTTGGCTGCATGTTTGAACGGTCTACTTTAAGTGGGAGCTGCCAACACACCGAGGGCTTGTAATCCATTGGTCTTTCGTCTTCAGAAATGGCTGCCAGATGCAGCGCACAACCGGCTCCGCCAACAAAGTCCGGATGATTTAAAAATATGCAGGCATTTCGCTCCAAGCGAGTAGCCGTATTTTCCGAATTTAAAACTCCTTCTTTAGCAGCAAGGTGGTTTTGGAAGTACTCACTTGGAAGGGACCTTCCAATAGCCGTTATTAACATAGCTTCGTCTGCATCAAGCATTTGTGCTCCTACGGAGCAACACCCGAGCCCCGCTTCTGGATCAGGCTCTTGATTAATACCTTTGCAGCCGTTGCCCCAGATGCATTTCCAAGACGACTGTAAAAACTCGGTATCTATCATCCATACTTCTTTATCGACGGTCAAACTGATGGTTTTGAGATCTTTCATTCGTCCTCCGTGCATAAGAACCGATAGTGTTACTTTGTTTTTAAACCGTATGTAGAGGACTAGCGTGACCTTTAAATTGGCAAATGTAAACAATCGGGCGAGCTTAGTAGTTGAGGGTTTACTCTTTGACCTAGAAAAAGCCTCAAATGGGAGCCTGACCAGCGATGTAATGGATGCTATTGCGCGACATAAAGACTTGCACTCTATTTCTGAAGGCCTGCTCGCCGAATCAGCTGACGGGAAATTAGCAGAAGTTGAGCTTGGAGCGCCGGTTCCGCGTCCCAGAAACTCGTTCGGAGTGGGCCTGAATTATCGAGATCATGCGGCCGAGTCGTCCATGGAACTGCCACCGGTTCCAGTCGTGTTCTCAAAATACCCGTCATGCATTAACGGACCATTTAATGCAATCGACCTTCGAACAACTAGCGCTGACTACGAAGCGGAGTTAGTGGTAGTGATCGGTTCGACCACGAGAGAGATCGAGCCGAATCGAGCTTGGGAACATGTAGCCGGCATCACGTGTGGTCAAGATATTTCAGATCGTGCGCTACAGATGGCTGCGAAACCACCGCATTTTGGCCTTGGTAAATCACGTGACACCTACGGTCCGATGGGACCACTGTTGGTATCTACCGACGCCGTAGCTAATCCCGATGACCTAAAGATTGCTTGTTCAGTAAACGGTGAGGTAAGACAAGCTGACCGAACAAGCAACATGGTGTTTGATGTCTCATATTTAATCAGCTATCTCTCAAACGTTTTGACGCTTGAAGCCGGCGACATAATATTCACTGGCACGCCTGCAGGCGTCGGTGCAGCTAATGGCCGCTTCCTGAAACCGGGCGATGAAATAGTAACGGAAATTGAGGGCATTGGCTTGATGAGAAATAACTGTATCTAGGCCCTTTGGGCTCGTGGTTTACTGTAACTTCCAAAGCTGAGGTACTGGATTATTAAGTTCCTAGAAGTGGTTGGTTAGCCGTGTCGAAAAGTAATAACAACGTTGGCGTTGTCTCAGTGGTGCTTGTAGCTGGCTGCATCGTCACCGGAATCTCCTTAGGCGTTCGTGCCACAATGGGAATTTATCTCGATCCGATCACAAGTGATCTCGGAGTCGGCTCAGGGTCCTTTGGGCTTGCAATAGCTATTCAAAATATTGTGTGGGGCTTCGGTCAGCCAATCGCCGGCGGGCTAGCGGACCGTTTCGGAACTGCGAGGGTTCTGGTCGCAGGTGCCATTTTGTATGCATTCGGGCTGCTAGTAGCTAAGGAGGCGAATTCAGTCACTGCCCTGAATCTTGGTTTAGGGTTTCTAATGGGACTAGGGCTGGCAGGTTTAAGTTTTAGCGTCATACTTGCGGCTATCGGGCGTAGTGTCTCCGATAACAAGCGTGCTCTTGCAATGGCAACGGTTACGGCCTGTGGATCTCTTGGGCAATTTGTGATGGTTCCTCTCACTCAAGTATTAATCGAAAGTTTTGGATGGAGGCAGAGCCTCATTATTGGCATCGTCCTTGTGTGCTTTGCAGGTTTTGCTGCCAGGCCATTGCGAAGCTCAGCTTCGGCGATCAGTAATGACGATAATGAACCCTTAACAATTGTTTTAAAAAGTGCCTTCGGTCACAAGAGCTACCTGTTGCTGCTGGCGGGATTCTTCGTGTGCGGCTTTCACGTGACTTTTATTGGCGTTCATTTGCCAAAATATCTAGAAGACGTCGGTCAGACTACGCGGATTGCGGCGCTTGCATTAGGAACAATCGGTCTTTTCAACATAGGAGGTACTATTGCTATTGGAGCTCTAAGTGGCCGTTATGGAAATACAAGACTCTTAAGTACTTTGTATCTTGTTCGGGGCATAGTTTTTGGACTCATAGCCATCTTGCCTATGAGTCCATTTCTCGCACTGGTCTCGGCTGCAGTGATAGGGATCGTATGGTTGTCTACGGTTCCCTTAACGTCGGCGATAGTTCTTAAACAATTTGGAGCGACGAATGCAGGAACGCTTTTTGGCTTTGTGTTTTTATCTCATCAGATAGGCGCATTCATTGGGACATATGGCGCCGGACTTGTGAGAGATGCTGTGGGCTCATATCAACTATTCTGGTGGGTCTCTTCGGCCCTAGGTTTTGTCGCGGCATTAATACATCTGTACATAGATGAATCACCGTTTCAAAAAGTTGCAGTTACCGCAGAGACCACTGATGTTGTTCCTAGCTGACACGGCGGAATTACTAACAAACTAGAAATATTCGTTGCCAAGTCGGACGGAGTCAACGAAAGCAGGTGAGCTTCTTTAATTAAGAGTTGTGTGACAGGCAGTCAGAAATAGACTATTGAGGTAAATCTATCTACCAAGCTCCGCGCTCACGCAAGCCTTCTAGTTCTTCCCAAGCGAAACCAGCTTCGACAAGCACGATCTCTGTGTCTTGACCAAGCTCTGGAACATCGGTTCCGTAACGGGTTGGCGTATCGGACAACTGTATAGGGCAACCCACAACGTTCACATTGCCCCAATCAGGGTGATCTATCTCCGCAATATACCCGTTTGAGTAAGACTGTGGATCTGCGGTCACTTGATCGTGTGATCTGACCGGAGCAAACCGCTGACCTTCATTTGCTAATCGTTCTGACCAGTCTTCTGTAGTCCGTTGAGAAAAAATCTCAACAAAATCAGCGCGCATAAGCGCAGAGATTTCTTTTGTCACCCAATAAGTCGCATACGTAGGGTGGTTAACCCAGTCAGGACGTTCAATAGCCCTACACATGCCTTCCCAAAGGTGCTCGGGGCAGCCTGCAATAGCAATTGCCCCGTCGCTAGTGGGCCAGACGCCATATAACGCGTGCACCAATGGGTGTCCACCGTTCGACCGCCCAGCGAGCTCACCTGTTAGAAAATAGTGCGTGTATTCGGGCGCTTGCATCCAAATTTGTCCACCCAAAAGGCTCACATCTACTCGTTGGCCTCTACCAGTTCGCTCTCTAGCGAACAGTGCGGCAAGAATCCCAGTTTGTAAATTTTGTGAGCCACAGTGATCTGCCAAGAGCGACGCAACCGTATTAACTGGTTCTCCGTCATTTCCAATACCCGAAATAACTCCGCCATAAGCTTCGCCAGCAATATCAGCACCCTCGCGCAAGGCATCTGGCCCTGTTGGGCCTAGAAAACTCCCAGCAGCCCAAATTATCCGTGGATTTACTTTCGATAGTTCATCGTAACCCAAACCCCAGCCTTCGAGAGTTCCAGGTTGGAAGTTAGAAACCACTACATCTGAAGTTCCAACTAGTTTCAAAAAAGCTTCCTTACCTCCATCTGTCCGCAAATCTAAGGCGACGGATCGCTTCCCTCGGTTGCAGGCGACAAAGAAAACTGAAACTCCAAGTTCATCGATAACACCAACGTGTCTGCCCATGTCACCGACTTCTGGTAACTCAATCTTTAGAACTTCTGCCCCAAGGCCATGTAGCATCGCCGCAGCCTGAGGTCCTTGCACTAATGTCGAAAGGTCAAGGACACGGATACCATCAAGTGCACCAGACATAAAACACTCCTAATCACTTTGAATTGGTTAAACATCAAAAACGCAACTTCCGATACTGTACCCAACGATTAAACCTTTATTAAGGCATCTATGGAATTACCACAACCATCAGCGGCAATCATCGTGAATCCGGCTTCGGGAAATGGTCAGGCAGAGGCAGTGGGAGTTGCAGTTAATCAGTACGCCTCATCGCTTGGCTATAACACTGTCGTGTGTGTGCCGAATTCCAAAGAGGAGGCACTACTTGAAACAAGACGCTTGGCAACGTCAACTGACCGAGTCGTGGTTGTTGGCGGGGACGGTATGGTGCACCTCGGCTTCAATGCGTGTGCACAACAACAAGCGGTATTAGGTGTCGTGCCCACAGGAACCGGCAATGACTTCGCCAGAGCACTCGGAATTCCGGTTGATCCTGTTGCAGCTACTGCGGTCGCTTTTGGGGATGTGCATACCATGGGCGGGCTTAAAGCTAGCGACGCTTTCGGTAACTCAGTGTGGGTCGCAACGGTTGCAACGGCAGGGTTTTCGGTCGCAGTAAACAACAGAGCATCAAAGATGGCGCGTCCCAAAGGATCGAGTAAGTACACCTTGGCGTCGATTCGAGAAAGCGTAAAGCTTGGGACTTGGAATGTTGATTGCTTGATTGATGGCAAGCGACATAAGGCAGAAGTGCTTATGATCGCGATGGCAAACACATCGACTTTCGGGGGCGGAATGAGAATTGCGCCTGACGCAGACCCTTTCAGCGACAAATTCTCGTTAGTCATTATCGGAAAAACCAACCGACGCACATTTTTGAGATTATTGCCAAAAGTTTTCTCCGGCGCTCACGTGAACCACCCAGCCGTGACCACCATGCTGGCAACATCGTTAGAAGTTGAAATCTACAGAGCAGAAGTCTTGCAAGAAGTTCAGGCTGATGGCGAAAGACTCGAAAGCACTATGACGAAGTTTGAGTTTGTTCCCAATGTTGTAAAATTAGCTTGTAATAATTAACTCATTGCGCTTTGCACATGAAAGAATAGTAGTTAATGGAATCGATCGGTGAGTTAAATTCGACAGAAGTAACCGATCCTGATGATGTTCGAACCTTCAGTTTTTCGATGATTATTTCGGCGGTGCGGTGTTCTTTAACCTATGTGGTATTTCCGTTCATAGCTCCAACGCTTGGCTTCAGCAGTGGTGTTGGCCCGTGGGTAGGCGTGCCATTGTCGATCATTGGAATCGCTGCGAATGGTCTTAGTATCTCAAGATTTTGGAAGAATAATCACCGCTGGAAATGGCAAATATCGACCTTAAACGTCGGCGTCATAATCTTGCTGAGTGTTCTGCTGGTGAATGACATCACTTAAGTGAATTAGCATAACTAAAGTAATTTAGCTAGTTGCTGGTGTCTTCGATTTCAATATTAGCGACGGAGTTCTTCAACCATGCGCAGGTAGCTTCGATTTGGTTGAAGGTGAAAATGTGTAAGCCGGCAATGTTCAGGGTCTGGAGTATTGGTGCTAGGGGTTCCAAAAGCTCATTTGGGTCGTATCCACCTGGAGTGATCATACGACGCATGGATGCCCTGTTTTTTTTGAGAAATCGAACAGAATTCCCAATACCAAGTCTTGTTCCCATAGCAAACAGCTTGTTTCGCTCTACCGGACCCGGAATGCCGAGATGGACTGGTAAACGAAATCCGCTAGACCGTTCAGTTTTCAACCACGTCTCGACCTTTTTGGGGTTAAAGCACATTTGTGTTGATGCATGACCGGCAATGAGAGAGCGCCGTAAAAGATCTTCTTTTTGTTTTAAAGCGAGGGACAGTGCCGCATCGCCTATCTGATTGTGTCCATCTGGATAACAGCCAAACCCTATATGGGAAATTTGATGTTGATTATTCAGCAAGCAGCTAAGCAATTGCACACTGTCGGTAAACTCTCCGGATGAATCAGGGGAGTCTCCACCAATAAGAAATATCTCATGTCGATTCAAGCAGTTGAGCCGTGCGATTATCTCCTCAAAGTGAGCTTCAGACTTCACCAGACGCGCAGCAATGTGTGGAACCGGGTCATGGCCCTCGTCTAATAACAGTTCAGTTAGATCAAGCGTTGCATCGATACCCTTTGCCGGAGATGCTGTCACCGAGATAGATGACCCCGCCGCAAGGAACTTAACTTGCGGGTAAACGTTGTTGAGTGGGATGACTTCTAGCCGCGCGTTATTTAACAAAGTCAGCAACAAGGCTTTCTCTGTCCCGCTTTTCGCTCGCTGTGGCTTGTTCTTTGAGATCCTCATCAGCTCAACCCAATTGTATTCCCATCCGAGTCAATATCGATACGTTTGGCAGCCGGGTCCTTTCCTAAACCTGGCATTGTTCGTACATCGCCACAGATCGGGTAAATAAAACCAGCTCCCGCAGCAGCGCGCACTTCACGAACAGGAAGTACCCAATCGGTAGGGGCACCCTTCAACAGCGGATTTGATGATATGGACAAGTGAGTTTTAGCAATGCAGACTGGCAACGTCCCCAAACCGATACTTTCGTACCGTGCTATTTCCGCGGTAGCACGCGGTGAAATCTCTACAGAAGATGCACCATAAACTTCTGTAGCCACAGTCTGTATTTTCTCAGCGATCGACAAGCTTTCGGGGTATAGCAGTTTGAATGCGCTTGGTTCATTTGCAGCGTCAGATACTGCTTCAGCCAGCTCAATTGCGCCCGCTCCACCATTCGCAAAATGTGTGCACTGAGAGGAACGGACACCATAGTCATTGGCGATTTCGGCAATCGCTTCGAGATCTGCCTTATGGTCCTCTGGGAACGCATTAATCGCTACAACAGGAGTCACGCCATGTCTAAGTATGTTTTCGATCTGTTTTCTGAGGTTTGAACCACCTTCAAATACTTCGCTCGGGTTTTGTTCGAGGAGCAACGAAGGTAACGGCCTACCGGCGACTACCCGATGCTTTCCGGAGTGAACCTTAAGGCCTCGTACAGTTGCAACCAGCACGGCGGCGTCAGGTTTCAAACCGGAGTAGCGACATTTAATGTTGAAGAACCTCTCGGCGCCCATGTCTGCGCCAAACCCGGCCTCGGTGAGTAAATAATCACCGCTGTGTATGCCAATCTGGTCGGCTACGATAGAGGAGTTACCTGTTGCTATATTGCCGAATGGACCAGTATGCACAAGCGCAGGTGTGCCTTCGAGGGTCTGCATCAAATTTGGCTTCAGAGCCTCCTTTAGCAAAACTGTCATGGAGCCTGCCGCTCCTAAATCCTCGGCCGTTACTGGCTCGCCTGATTTCGTGTAGCCCACAATGATGCGGCCTAACCGAATCCGGAGATCTTGTAAGCCTGTCGTTAACGCCAAGGAAGCCATAACCTCCGACGCTGCTGTTATATCGAACCCAGTTTCGCGGGGTACGCCGTCGAGCTTCCCTCCTAAGCCAATGGTAATGTTGCGCAGCGCTCGTTCATTAACGTCGACAACGCGACGCCATGAAATATTGTGAATATCAAGATTGAGTTCATTACCGTGAAATATGTGAGCGTCAACCATAGCTGCGCACATATTGTGGGCGGCCGTTACGGCATGCATATCTCCCGTTAGGTGTAAATTGAATAGCTCCATCGGTACGACTTGGCTGTAGCCACCCCCGGCAGCACCGCCCTTAATGCCAAATGTAGGCCCCATAGAAGGTTGCCGGATCGAAATTGTTGCGCGTTTCCCAATATGAGAAAAGCCTTGGCCTAAACCTACTGTTGTCGTAGTTTTGCCTTCACCTAATGGAGTTGGTGTGATTGCTGAAACAACAACGTACTTGCTGAGTGGCAATCCGCTCATGAGATCTCGGGCACTCAGGTCAATTTTTGCCGCGCCACGACCGTACATTTCGATGCACTCGCTGGGGATACTTGCATCGTCTGCAACAGAAAGCAGTGGCCTAAGTTTAGCTCCGTTTGCTATCTCGAGATCGCTAGGAAAACCCACGACTAACACCACCTTAATTTGATCAAAGAGTACTTGAGATCTCTTAAGGTTGCAGACCATCGGTTTACAACACTTTTCCGTAAATGGCACCGTCAATAAAAATTGGCAGCAAGTTGTATTTTTGCGGGCAAAACGTTGGTAGCAAATAAATAACCCCTGCTATCGTAAAGCTCACTAAATCTAACGAGGGTATGTTGCCTTCGCTGGCGAGCTACACGACGGCTCATCGATATTTGTATGTAGGCACTGACCTTGAGGAGAAGATGTGAGTAACTTCCCGACCACTGCTAGGTGCGTAGTAATCGGAGCTGGCATTGTTGGCAATTGCCTAGTTGGCCATTTAAGCGATATGGGTTGGGATGACATTGTATTAATCGACAAAGGTCCACTTCCAAACCCAGGTGGTTCGACTGGCCACGCTTCAAATTTTATTTTTCCTGTAGACCACTCAAAAGAGATTGTCGATCTCACATTAGAAAGTCAGCGTCAATATGGTGAGCTAGGAATGCAAAACACATGCGGTGGTGTGGAAGTCGCACGCTCACAAGAACGTATGGAAGAATTTAGGCGGCGCATGACGTCGGCAAAGTGTTGGGGGATTGAATCATCACTAATGACGCCGGCCGAAGTTAAGGAACTCGTCCCGTTCATAAATGAAGAGGTTATTCTCGGTGGCTTCTACACACCTTCAGTCTCAGCAGTGGATTCATTGGAAACTGGTACTCAAATGCGGAAGAGAGCACAAGAGGCCGGTCATCTAAAAGTTTTAGCAAATACTGAAGTGCTTGACATTGAAACAGTCGAGACTTCACACGGTCAGGCTATAAGTGCTGTAGTTACAGAAGATGGAACAATTAGCTGTGAAACAGTTGTTATCGCGTCAGGTGTATGGAGCCCAAAGTTAGCAGCGATGGCGGGCGCAACAATCCCGTTAACACCGGCTGTCCATCAGATGGCCGACGTTGGACCATTCGACGTGCTCGTGGAAACGAATCAGGAGTTGGCCTACCCGATCGTTAGAGACATGGACACGTTCTGCTACGAGAGACAATCCTCCGGGTCTATGGAGGTCGGCTCATACGGACATCGGCCAATTTTGCACCGGGTGGATGATATTCCTTCTAACGATGAAGCGGCGCTTAGTCCTACGGAGATGCCTTTCACACCCGACGATTTTGACCAACAGATGGAAGAAGCGATCGAGCTAATGGATTTTCTGGGCGACGGTGAAATCAAGTACGCCATAAATGGCTTGTTGTCATTAACGCCAGACGCTAACCCAGTTCTAGGCCCAACAGTGGAAGTTGAGAATCTGTGGGCAGCTGCAGCAGTTTGGGTGAAAGAGGGCCCAGGGGTAGGAAAGCTACTTGCCGAGTGGATGACTTATGGCTATCCCGAGTTAACTGATCCACATGGAACTGATGTATCTAGGTTCTACCCACATCAACGAAACGTAAACCATATAGAGGCTCGAGCAGATGAGCACTTTAACAAGACCTACGGAATCGTTCACCCGCGCGAACAATGGAACTCCCGTCGGAACATAACAGTCGGGCCTGTGAAATCGCGTACAGATGATTTAGGAGCCTTTTACTTTGAGGCTGGTGGTTGGGAACGCCCGCACTGGTATCAGTCAAATATTGACCTAGTCGCAAATTATGACATACCTCAACGAACACATGAATGGGATGCGCGATGGTGGAACCCAATATCTGACGCCGAGCATTTACATATGCGTGAGAACGCAGGACTAGTCGACTTATCTGCGTTTCAGATTTTCGAGGCTAGCGGGATAGGAGCGCTCGAGTATGTAGACAAAATGGTGGTAAACAAGTGTGATGTTCAAGTAGGCAAGTCAATCTACACCCCAGTCCTGAATGAATCCGGGGGTTTTAGATCAGATTTGACGATCGTGAGGCTCCAAGAGAACTTATTCCGCATTGTTACCGGAGCATTTGATGGAGCTCGCGATGAGTATTGGTTTCGTTCACATTTGCCTGCTGACGCATCAGTTACTTTAGAAAACAAAACAAACGCAATTTGCACCTTTGGAGTGTGGGGTCCGAACGCAGTCGACCTTCTATCATCAGTTACCGAATCAAAGCTCGATCAAGAAAGTTTTCCATATGGCACAAGTCAATCTTTGCTAGTGGAAGGCTTGCCGGTGGACATGCTTCGAATTTCATACGTCGGCGATGCGGGCTTCGAAATTTACACTGGCACTCAACACGGGTTAGCTCTTTGGGACGCTTTGTGGGAAGCCGGTGGACACTACAACTTACGCCCTGTGGGCGCAGCCGTTTACGGAACAAGCGGCCGTCTCGAAAAAGGTTACAGATTAATGGGGTCGGAGTTGGAGAACGAATACAACCCTGTCGAAGCAGGTCTTGATAGAAATAAGGTGAAAGCAACCGATTTCATCGGTAAGACGGCCTACATGCAAGCAAGATCAACTAAACAAGTAGCGCAACTGTGTGCACTAACGATGGACAGCAACACATGCTCGGCCGGATATGAACGGTTTCCTACGGGGTCGGGAAACGAGCCTATATTGACCTTAGACGGTGACCGAATCTTAGATGACAAGGGCCGTATTAGTCGAGTGACCACTGCGGGAAACGCTCCATCGATAGGAAAGTACGTCTTATTGGCATACTTGCCATTAGATAAATGCATTCCAGGGACAGCATTGCAGGTTTTATACCAAAATGAATTGTATCCAATATCCGTAGCTGCAACCGGCAAAAATCTCTCTCTATACGATAGCGAAGATTCTCGAATGCACTGTTAGCTAAACGAGGTCAAGTTGTGATCTGAGCGAAATGGGAGTTATGCGAATTCTGGTATGTGTCAAACGTGTTCCTGCACCCGGGGCGCGAATAATTATCACAGAAGACGAGCAAAATATCGACTCAGGGCATTTGGGTTTCACTATGAGCCCACACGAAGAGTGCGCTATAGAAGCCGCAACTCAGCTTGCTGAACGATATGGCGGCGAGGTCACGATTCTTACAGCAGGTTCAAGCGCATCAGAAGAACAACTAAGGTACGCAGCCAGCGTAGGGGCAAGCGCCTTAGTGCTTATTGAAAATAATACTGGAAGCGACTGGGACCCTCAGCACACTGCGCGTGCATTATCGGCGGCTGTAAGGACTTTAGAGAATGAGTCTGGCGACTTCGACTTACTGTTGTTTGGTAACGAAGCCGCTGATACAGGTGGTTACCAGACAGGAATTAGAGCTGCTCACCTTCTCGGTCACCCGATAGTCAACGGTATCAATGGTATAGACGTTGAGGAAGAAGGTTTTGTAGCCAGACGCGAAACCATGTCAGGCGTTGAGGTCTACAGAGTCCCGAAGCCGGCCGCATTCGGAGTCAAAGAAGGTATAACACTGCCACGGTATCCCACTATGAAGGGAAGACTTGCATCAAAGAAGCTGTCTGTGAGGGTAATCGAGGATCACTCCAAACCAGGACAACAATGTCGGCTGCGGTTACTTAGACCAGCTGAAGTGACTAAAGAGACAGTAATTCTTGGAACAGACAGTAATGCAGCGTTAGCTGTTGTGGATCTGTTAGAAGAAATGGGGTTGGTTTAGATGTCGGGTATCTTGGTCCTTATAGATAACTGTGAACCTGACGCAACTGAAACAATTAATGAGTTGCTGACACAGGGAAGGAACCTTGCAAATCAGGTAAATGATACGCTCGAGGCTGTCACATTTGATCCTCGCTACACAGACTTAGCTGAGGGGTGGTCTGAACACGGACTTGATCTAATTCGCTATCTTCATAACTCCGCCCTTCAAGACTATGGACCACAAGCTTGGGCGCAAGGGATAGTTCAAATAGCCTCTCTAATTGAACCTGTCGCAATTATCGCTTGCGGCTCTGATCGCGGACATGAGGTCATGGCTAATGTTGCAGCGATCCTTGACGTCCCATTCGCTGCTAACTGCCTCTCTTTGACAGTCGGCGAGCCATGGCAAGCTAGTCGAGTTCAGTGGGGAGGCTCATTGATTGAGGAGGTTTCTGTGGAGACAGCATTACCTGTGGTGAGCTTCGCTCAACATTCATGCGAGGCAAAGGTATGGAAGGCTTCAGAACCTCTCGAGATTGTTTTTCACGAAGTCGAGCTCGATGCTGCGGCCATTAAAACGCTTGTAACTGAACGCATAGAAAAGCCAGAGGGGCAATCGTTGGAAACATCGGCAGTCGTGGTATCTGGTGGCAGAGGAGTTGGGTCAGCCGATGGTTTTGATGTACTTGAAAAACTTGCAGAATTATTAAATGGGAAAGTCGGTTGCTCGCGTGCCGTTACCAACAATGGCTGGCGCAGTCACAATGATCAGGTGGGGCAAACCGGCAAACGAATAGCGCCCGACCTGTATATAGCATGTGGTATTTCAGGTGCGATTCAACATTGGGTTGGAGCCATGGCCTCAAAAACCATACTCGCAATAAATACGGATCCTGAAGCGAACATGGTGAAAAAAGCTGACTACGCAGTCATCGCAAATCTACACGAGGTAATCCCAGCAGTGTCTCATGAGATAGCAAGACGAAAAAATTGATGAAAGATTATGAGGCGAGCACATACGGTGACACCTATGCCGCTGTTTACGACCTTTGGTACGGAGAAGAGGATTCCGCCAGAGCGAAAAATCTAAGCGACCCTGAGCACGTGGCGCGTAAAGTCGTAGAACTTGCTCTCGGTGGGGCGGTTCTCGAATTGGGAATCGGATCCGGCAGGCTTGCAATAGCCATGGACAGAATCGGCCTAAAAGTAACAGGAGTTGATTCGTCTGCGCTGATGTTAGACCTATTGCGATCTAAGTCTGATGCCCGAAATATCACAGTTATCCATGACGACATGTCAAAGTGCACCGACCTTGAAGCCGATTCATATTCAGTAGTCCTGATTGGGTTTAACACATTTTTCAACCTCACCACAAAAGAGTCGCAGGAGGCATGCATTCGGACATGTGCGCGTGTACTAAAACCGGGAGGGAAGCTTGTAATTGAAGCATTTGTCCCAGTTCCTCAGGCAACAGACCATGTGTCGGTCAGATCAATGGAAGTCGACCAGCTGCTCCTTGATGCAGTCAAGGTCGACCCAATAAGTCAAACTATTTCAGGCCAACTCGTTAAAATGTCAAAAACTGGCAATGAGTTTTATCCATATCTTTTGCGCTACTGCACGCCTCCCGAGATTGATGAGATGACTAGAGCAACAGGTTTTGAATTACTGGCACGCCATCAGGATTGGCTAAATAATACTTTCGACTCGGAATCATCCAAACACGTTTCCGTATGGCAACTTCGCTAACCAACACCCGTTAATCAAGAAACCCGATTATGGTCCCCTTAAACATCGTAGATTTAACCTAATCACCGCTACTCTTACGTACATGAAGAACCGTGCGGGCCAGTCCCTGAGCCGTTTAACTGATCCCCTTGTACGACATAATGGGCAACTACGAACAGCTACCTGGGACGAGGCCTTCGACCATGCTGCCGCGGGGTTGATAGCAGCGATTGAATCGAGCGGTCCAAATAGTATTGGACTGTTCAGCTGTTCAAAAAGTACCAACGAAATGAATTATGCAGCTCAGAAATTCATGAGATCTGTGATCGGGTCCAACAATATCGATTCTTGCAACCGAACTTGACATGCTCCAAGCGTCGTCGGTCTGGCGACAGTGTTCGGAGCAGGTGGGGGAACAAGCTCATATCGTGAAGTTGAAGATGCTGAAGTTATTTTGCTATGGGGCTCCAATGCTCGCGAGGCACATCCGATCTATTTTCATCGTGTCCTAAGAGCGCTTCGGAAAGGGGCAAAGCTTTTTGTTATTGATCCAAGGCGGACCGCGTCGGCCGAGTTTGCTGATCTATGGCTCGGGCTAGATATCGGAACTGACATTGCGTTAGCTAACGCGATAGCACGAGAAATTATAAGCGCTAATTTGCACGACCTGACGTTTATCGAACGCGCTACAACTGGCTTCGAAAAATTCAAGGAGAGCGTCGAGTGGTACACGCTAGAACGCGCGGAGCTCATTACTGGGATCCCGGGTTATGCGATAACGGAACTAGCTCATTCGTACGCCAATGCAAAGACGGCACAAATTCTATGGACGCTCGGTATAACCGAACACCATAACGCTGTCGAGAATGTCCTATCCCTATGCAACTTAGCTCTATTGACTGGTCATGTTGGCCGGTGGGGGTCCGGCTTAGTACCGCTCCGCGGTCAAAATAACGTTCAAGGTGGAGGCGATATGGGCGCTCTACCCGACAAATTGCCAGGCTTTCAAGACATCGCAGATGATAATGCTCGCCGAAAGTTCGAACTCGTCTATGGCGACAAGATTAATCCTGAGCCGGGCTTGCATCTAACTTTGATGTTTGAAGCCATGCACCGAAATGAACTTCGAGCTTTGTACGTTATCGGTGAGAACCCTGCTCAATCTGAGGCTGATGCAAAGTCTGCGAGAAAGGCGCTTTCGCAACTTGATACGCTAATAGTTCAAGATATTTTCCTTACGCGAACCGCTGAAATGGCAGATGTTGTGTTTCCCGCCAGTGTTGGTTGGGCGGAAAGTGATGGCACAGTTACATCAAGTGAGAGACGAGTACAGCGAGTAAGACCAGCGGTAAACAGTATAGGGTCGACTAGAGATGACCTCGACATCATAGTGGGCCTCGCAAAACGTCTTGGAGCTAACTGGTCCAGCACACGACCTGAACAGGTATGGGATGAAATTCGCTCCCTGTCTCCGATGCATGCTGGCATGTCCTACGAACGTTTGGATGAAGGTCCCGGTCTGCAGTGGCCATGCCCCTCGATTGAGCACCCAGGAACTGAATATCTTCATGAGTGGCTTTGGGAAAAAGATCTCGGAGGTCATCGAGCCGCACCATTTTCAGTGACAGTGCATGAAGGCCCTAAAGAACATTTAAATCCAGATTATCCTTTACGCCTCACCACCGGTCGCGTTCTTGACTCGTTCAATACAGGTGTGCAATCGCGCAACTATCCATCGCCGATTCGAACGGGACAAACTATTGACCTAAACGCCATTGACGCTAAAGCTATCGGCATAGCCGACGGTGAAATAGTGAAAGTTTCATCGAAACGAGGCTCTATAAAAATGACTGCGAAGGTAGTGGAGAACCTGCCAACTGGCCTTGTTTTTTCCACTTTTCACTTCCCAGAAATAGCTGACATAAATCTACTAACCAACGACCATTGGGATCTCAAGAGCGGCACATCCGAATTTAAGGCGTCCGCAGTTCGAATCGATAAGTTCGTAGATGAAGTGACGATGTAAATGGTAGAACCGCTTTCTATTCGTAGTGATGCGACGGTAGCTGAAGCTAGTGCGATTAATGCTGCAGCGAAGCAAGGTGAGGTTCTGATACGGGGTGACCGCGTGGTTAGGGGTGGTTTGAGTAAGATCAAAGAATCACGTAGCTTTCTTCTCCCCGCGCTGCACGCGCTGCAGAGCGAAAGTGGTTGGATCTCTCCTGGCGGCGTTGGTTATATCTCAGAGTTACTCCAGGTCTCAGAGGCTGAAATATATGGCGTAGCTACTTTCTACGACTTGTTTCGAACGGACCGCCCTATTGCCTCAGATTATCTTGCGCACGTCTGCGTCGATCCACTGTGTTCTATGAGCGGTAGCGAAGCCCTCTTAACAGACCTTAGACAAAATGGACAAGAGTCAGAAAGAAGCGCTTGTCTTGGGTTGTGCGCCAACGCTCCTGCAGTTTTTTTTCAGGGCAAACAATGCCCAGATTATGTGGTGGGTGATGGCGACTCAGCTCCTATTCTTCAGACAATATCAAAGGGTGACCAGTTGCTTAAGCGCATTGGTCGCATCGATCCAACAAGCTTGAGTTCCTACAAAGATACTGGCGGCTTTGTAGCTCTTTCCAGTGCGATTCAGATGGGTTCAGCGGCAGTTATCAATATGGTAACTGAATCCGGTCTCACCGGACGAGGAGGTGCCGGTTTCCCAACGGGCGCCAAGTGGGCCGCAGTGGCCGCAGAATCTGCAGATGTAAAATACCTCGTAGCAAATGCCGATGAATCCGAGCCAGGCACTTTCAAGGATCGGGTCATCATGGAATCAGATCCGTTTGCCTTGATTGAGGCTATGACAATCGGAGGAGTCGCCGTTGGTGCCGAACTTGGTTGGATCTATATTCGGGCTGAGTACCCCTTGGCAATTCAACGCGTGGCTATGGCTCTAGAAGAAGCTCGTGGAGCAAATTTGTTAGGCGCTAAGATTTTAGGTAGTAACTATTCCTTCGATATCGAACTTAGAAAAGGGGCCGGTGCCTATATATGCGGAGAAGAAACAGCGCTGTTTAGTTCAATCGAGGGTTATCGCGGAGAACCCCGATCCAAACCTCCTTACCCCACAACTAATGGGCTGTTCGGCCGCCCAACAGTGGTCAACAATCCGGAAACCTTGGTTAACGTGCTGGAAATCTTGACTCACGGTGTACCAAAATACCGGAGTCAAGGAACGCCAAAATCACCTGGAACGAAGCTTTACTGTGTGTCTGGAGATGTGAACGAACCAGGCCTTTACGAGGCTGAATTTGGAGTCAAGATTAACGAACTCATTAGCCTGGCGGGTGGCTCAGTAAGCGCAACGCAAGCTGTGTTGCTCGGTGGAGCAGCCGGTTCACTAATAGCGCCGGAGCATTTTGACTTGCCACTATCTACAGAAGAAGCGCAAGCAAATGGTGTTTCTCTGGGCTCTGGCGCGGTCATGGTCTTGGGCGATCAAGTAGATATTCTCGATGTCATTATTCGAGTCGCTGAGTTCTTCAAGAACGAGTCGTGTGGGCAATGTGTGCCTTGTCGTATTGGCACGATGCGGCAACACGAACAATTATTGCAAATCAAAGAGACCAAAGACGCAGGAAAGCCCGATATCGAGCTCTTGACCGACATCGGCAACGCTATGTCAGATGCTTCGATTTGTGGACTCGGACACACCGCATCAACCGCCGTTCAATCCGCTATATCATCCGGTCTTATATGGGGTTCAAATGACTGATGTTCACAAGGAAACCGCAAAGATCTTAATTACCTTGAACGGCGAAGAAGTGAATGTTAAAAAAGACATGACGATTCGCGAGGCAAGTCGTAAAGCGATGGTCGATATACCAACTATCTGTTGGTCTGAAAATCTCGAGCCAGCGAATGCATGCAGACTCTGTGTCGTCGAGGTCGAAGGATCTAAAACGCTAGTCCCATCGTGTTCTCGTAAAGTCGAAAATGGGATGAATATTTCTACAAACTCATCACGTGTTAAGGCCAGTCGTCGGATGATCTTAGAGTTCCTGGCTACAGCTAACGATTTGTCTCAGGCGCCAGAAATTACGAACCTCTTTGATGATTATGGCGTCGACATAGAACGTTACGAGAGTCCAAGCCGCATATCAGAGGAAGTCCGAATTCAGGACGAACTATATGTGCGTGATTACTCTAAATGTGTACTTTGTTATAAATGCGTGGATGCGTGTGGTGAGCAAGCTCAAAATACGTTCGCTATATCCTTCAGTGGGCGAGGCTTCGACACTCAAGTCTCGACAGAATTTGACGTTGATCTTCCTGAATCTGACTGTGTTTATTGCGGTAATTGTGTGGCCGTTTGTCCGACTAATGCTCTGCAGTTTAAGACAGAATTTGATCTACGTGATGCTTCGAACTGGCGTCCCGAAGACCAAACGGTAACGACTACGGTCTGCTCCTACTGCGGAGTCGGGTGTAATCTAGAGCTACACACTCAAGATAATCAGATAGTTAAAGTAACATCACCGGCTGACCACGACATCACAAACGGAAACCTCTGCATCAAAGGACGCTTTGGTTGGGAGTACGTCAACTGGGTTGAGAAAGAGTGAGTAATTTTTTAGTGTTTGTAAAATTCTGTTTCTTCAGCCGCCAGAGGAGTGTTACCTAGAATCAAATCAGCAGCCTTCTCAGCGACCATCATAGTTGGAGCATAAATATTCCCATTTGTGATGTGGGGGAGAGTCGAAGCATCTACGACCGAACAGCGCTCGAGTCCGTGCAGTTGCATCGACTTGGGATCAACCACCGAGTCGGCCCCTATCCCCATCCTTGCGGTTCCACAAGGATGCAACGCTGTCTCGGCATCAGCGCGCACCCATGCTAAAATTTGATCGTCGGTAACAACTTGGGGTCCCGGAGAAATTTCACCACCGTTGATGCCAGCGAAAGCTGGCTGCTTGAAGATTGAACGAGCTATCTTTATAGCTTCGATCCACTCTTTTCGATCCGTATCAGTGCTCAGATAGTTAAAACTGATCTTGGGCTTCACCGCCGGCGATGGAGAGGTCGTAATTACCGATCCACGACTATCCGAATTCATCGGCCCTACATGAACCTGAAAGCCATCGTCAACAGGAGCCTTCCGTCCGTCATATCGCACAGCTAAAGGGAGAAAGTGAAACATTAAGTTCGGGTACGGTACTTCCTGGTTACTTCTAACAAACCCGCCAGCCTCGAAATGGTTTGTAGCAGCTGGACCAGAACGATTCAGCCATTGAATAGCGATTGAAGGCCAACGCCACTTTGAAAGTGATCGTTGTTCAGTGATTGGCAGCAAAGATTTGTACTGTACATAAACTTCTAAATGGTCTTGTAAGTTTCTGCCCACGCCTGACAACTCATGCACAACCGGTAAATCAATTGAAGCAAGAGAGCTCGCGTCCCCGATCCCACTTAAGTTCAACAAGTGAGGAGTGTTGAATGCGCCAGCGCTAATAATCACGTGGTTCCCGATAATTCGTTCAGTCGCCCGTAATTGTCCAGATGGCCGCCGCCGCTGGACTTCAATTCCTACAGCACGCTTTTTGTCAAAGATGATTCGATTAGTCTGTGTACGTGTGAGAACACTTAGGTTCCTACGTGACATAACTGGGTGCAAGTAGGCCCTCGCAGCGCTCAAACGTCGACCTCGATGAATATTTCGATCGAAAGTTGTGAAGCCCTCTTGTTTGAAAGCATTCACATCATCTGTAAGTGGTAACGAGGCTTCGCTGCATGCAGCGAAGAAAGCGTCGAACAGTTGGCCCTTTGCTGGGCCTCTTTCTAAAATTAATTCACCCTCGCCTCCTCTTCGGGAACCGTCGGTACTTACTGATTGCTCCATTCGCTTAAAGTAAGGCAAAGTATGAGCGTAGTCCCATGATCCCATGCCGGGGTCACCAGCCCATTTCTCCATATCAAGCGGGTTGCCGCGCTGGAAAATCATACCGTTGATACTCGAACTACCGCCAAGAACCTTCCCACGCGCATGTGCCACCCGTCGGCCATCAAGAAATGGTTCCGGTTCTGACTGGTAACGCCAATCATAAAATTTAGAACCGACCGGGAAAGCAAAAGCGCCGGGCATGTGTATGAACAAATCCCAGGGATAATCAGGTCTCCCGGCTTCGATGAGTAAGACCTCGTTCGAGGACTCAGCGCTCAGTCGGTTTGCTAAAACGCAACCAGCGGAGCCACCTCCGACAATTATAAAGTCATACGTTTTAGACTTCATAGGTAGACTCTCGCAGAAATAGACATTACAAACAGTGATTACTCAATATAGATGTTCTAATGATTCACTAACCGATTTCATCAGGTTCTGAGTCCTTGCGAACTGCAATATACTCGAGCATTTCTTCATCAATCGCATCATCAAGTTTAGGAGCCTCATACTCTTGAAGCATTTGTTTCCATATGGAGTTAGCGCGCAGTGCCGCATCAGGAGAGCCCTCATCTCTCCATTGTTCAAAACTGTTATTGTCTGCAATTGTTGATCGATAAAAAGCGCGCTCAAAATTTTGCAGGGTATGACTATTCCCAAGGAAATGTTGTCCATGCGGATTGGTGCGAAGAGCGCTCATAGCTTGGCCATTCTCACTCATATCTACGCCACTGGCATAGACGCCCATCATGCCCAGTTGATCTGCGTCCATTATGAGTTTTTCGTAGCTTAGAGATAACCCACCTTCGAGCCAGCCTGCAGCATGAAGAACAAAATTAACTCCCGCCTGCATGGTCGGGAGAAGCGTCGCAGCCGATTCGTAAGCGGCCTGAGCGTCTGGTGTTTTCGATGATGTGAGTTGGCCACCTGAACGAAATGGGACCCCCAATCTCCGTGCTAGAGCAGCCATCACGTATGTGGCCATTGCTCCCTCTGGCGTGCCAAAAGTGGGCGCTCCGGTTGCCATTGACATTGACGATGCAAAGGTTCCGAAAACGACCGGCGCCCCCTTCTTTACTAGCTGACAGTAGGCCATGCCTGATAGCGCTTCCGCTAACGCCTGAGCAGCGAGGCCGGCCACGGTAACAGGCGACATAGCTCCGGCCAGTATGAATGGTGACATGATACAAGCTTGATTATTTTGAGCGTAAACCGTTGCAGCGCCAAGCATCGTCGCATCCCACCGCAAAGGAGACGATGCGTTTATTAGGCTAGTGAGAACTGTACGGTCATTTAAGGACCCTCCAAATGCGATACGACAGAGCTCCACAGAATCTTGTGCTCGAATGGGAGCAGTAACTGATCCCATTAAAGGCTTGTCGCTGTAACGCAGATGCGCATAAATCATATCTAGGTGCCGTTTATTAACTGGTATGTCGACCGGTTCCACAACTGTTCCACCGCTGTGATGCAGATGTGGTAGCTGATAGGTCAGTTTTACGACATTCTGAAAATCTTGGAGAGTTGCGTAACGCCGACCAGAGTCGAGATCAGTCACAAATGGGGAACCATAGTTCGGAGCGAAAACCGTAGCGTTACCACCAATCATTACTGATCTGTCTATAGAACGAGCCTGTTGAATGTAGGTCGCTGGCGCAAAATCCGTAATAATTTTCCGACAAAGACCCTTAGGGAATCGGACAATATCACCGTCAATATCCGCTCCGGCGTCTCGCCAAAGATCAAGTGCCGAGGGGAAGTCCTGAAAGGCAATCCCGACCTCAGAAAGAATAATTTCCGCGTTCTCCTCTATTTGAACTAGGCCAGCTTCGTCGATTACCTCAACTGGTTTTAGTTTTCGTTCAAGGTAAGGCGCAACCGTTTCACTTTTCTGAGAACGAGCCTCCTGCCGAGCAGCACGACCTCCCGAACGCCGTGGTTTTCTTTCAGTCATAGAAGTGCCTCCCGATGAACACGTTAGTCTTTTTGTCGCGATCGCCTTGAACTGCGTTTCGAAACCTGAGTTTTTACTTTTGGGGGTAATGTGACTTCAGTAGCGAGGTTTGCAGTGCTCGCTTCCAGATGAGGAATAGCTAAAGCAGCTACAAATAACTCTTGGAATCTCGGCTCTATTGCAGTTTCTATCTTGTTGATTTCCAGAACTTGCTTCTCGATTTGAGTCCTGGCCTGTCCAGATACCAGAGCAATAATTGCTCCTGCACCAGCAGCGTTGCCGGACGATACAACGTCTGATAATGGGCAATCTGGAATAAGTCCGAGGATCATCGCGTACAGCGGGTCAATGTGACTCCCAAAACCTCCTGCGAATCTAATTTGTTTGACTGAAGTTAATTGTGCTCGCTCCATTAACAAATCTACGCCGGCTCGAAGGGCTGCTTTGGCAAGTTGAACAGCGCGAACATCGGACTGATTCACGATTATATCCCTATTATGTGAGGACTCTGAACCACGATGCAGCATGTACGAAAAAGTGCGGCCTTCCTGAAATACACGGGATGTCTCTAATCCCATTCCACTAGGAACGTCGGACAGCAAGCCATCTTCAGCTATCAGACCAGCTAAATACATTTCACCGAGTACTTCAACGATGCCGGAGCCGCAAATTCCAGTGATGCCAAACGCCTTTATGTCCTCATCAAATAGTGGGTCATCAGACCAGAGGTCGCTGCCAATGACTTTAAACTTAGGCTCAAGCGTTTCTCTGTTTATACGAACTCGTTCAATAGCACCTTTACTTGCACGTTGACCACAAGTTATTTGAGCTCCTTCCAATGCTGGACCCGTAGGACTGGAAGCGGCGGAAAGCTCACCATCCACAGACAGGACAATTTCCGCATTAGTTCCCACATCGACAATGAGAAGCGAGCCATCAAAGTTTATTGGATCTTCAGCAAGTATGACTGCAGCAGTATCAGCTCCAACGTGGCCAGCTATGCATGGCAAGACATACACATACGCTGCTTCGCAAACCAGTTCAAGGGAGGTTGCTTCTGCGAGAACAGACTCAGCCACCTGCAATGTGAAAGGTGCCTGCCCCAAGGGTGTTGAATCCAAACCAAGAACTAAATGGTGCATCACTGGATTACCAACGAGTATTAATTCTACGATTTTGTTTAGTGGAATCTTGGCGCTTGCGGCTAGTTCTCCGACGAGGTCATTTATTGCTCCTCTTACTAATCCAGTAAGTTCCGTGCCGCCGTCGGGATTCATCATCGCGTAGCTGACCCTGCTCATTAGATCTTCGCCGAGTCGAATTTGGGGGTTCATTAAGCCGTGCGAAGCACAAATTTCACCGGTTGAAAGTTCCAAAAGGTGTCCGGCAATCGTAGTGGACCCGACGTCAATGGCGATACCGTATGACTCTGTTTCAAAGCCAGCCCAAATTGCAACGACCTTAGAACTTTTGAGGGTATGTCTGAGCACAACCGAAACAATCGTTTCGTGCTCATCCAGATCACCCAGCTGCTTCAGTGCGTAATCCGACATCCCTGCAGGTTCTGCTTCCCATTGGTATAAAAGGGCTGCACTCAATACTTCTTTTCTCTCTAGAGGATCTGAAACGTGCGAAATGTCTATTTCAACAACGCTGACCGTACTTACAGGGTCTAAATCAACAGCCCGTAAATTAACTTCCTTGCGGACCATCGGCCCGTGTAGCTGACTTCCAGGCGGGACTTCGATGATGAGATCTCCTTGGATAAACGCCTGACAGCCAAGGCGACCTCCGATCTCTAGCGGTCGACGCCCCGAATACAATTCTTCAGTCGAATTGACCTCGCTTAAAGAACTAACTTCTGAAGTAATAGCCCACTTAGGAAAATTGCCAAAGGATGGGATAACTTGGCACTTGCCACACACCCCGCGAGCTCCACAAACGCTATCTAAGTCAACTCCCAACTCCCGAGCAGCATCCAGAACAGTCTGCTTTGAGTGAAATGTTCCCGCTAGTCCAGAAGGTATAAATATCACTTGGCTATCCATGATGACCGCCTATTGACTATCCGGGCGAGAACGGCGCCCTGTCCTTGATCGCCCGCTGTTCGGTAAATCATTCTGCGCAGGCCTATATTGCTTTATCCAGGAAGCGCAATTCGCGTCGTTGCCAAGCAGAACGTCGGCTGCCATCACCGCGGATCTAGCTTCAGGATGCAAGGGATTCATAATCGCGGAAGTGAGCCCAGAGCCCATAGCGATCGCAAGAAAAGTTCCGGTAACGGTATGACGATTAGGAAGTCCGAAACTGACGTTAGACGCGCCACAGGTCGTGTTTACCTTGAGCTCGTCAGTAAGGCGACGCACGAGTGCTTGGACCTGCTTCCCGGCGCTACTCATAGCACCGATTGGCATTACTAACGGGTCGACCACCACATCAGCAGTCGGAATTCCAAAGTCATTGGCCGCTAAAACTATTTTCTTTGCCACCTCGAAACGGATGTCAGGGTCCTCACTGATTCCGGTCTCATCGTTGGAGATGGCAACAACAGCGGCGCCTGATCTAGCAACGAGTGGAAGAATCCGATTCAATACATCGGTTTCGCCTGTTACGGAGTTAATTAGGGGTTTGCCCTGGTAGACCGCTAATCCAGCCTCCAGAGCCTCGATGATTGACGAATCGATTGATAAGGGCACCGTAGTAACTGATTGGACAGTTTTTATAGCTTCGGCTAAGAGTGCTGGTTCGTCAGCAAGAGGAATGCCGGCGTTTACATCCAACATATGTGCGCCAGCTGCGACCTGCGCCAGCGCGTCTGCAGCAACGCGCGAGAAGTTACCTTCCTTCATTTCCGCAGCTAATAGTTTTCTACCAGTTGGATTTATTCGCTCACCAATCATTACGAAAGGACGTCCGGAGCCGATCACAACGTCTCGGCTTCCTGAGCTAATAACAGTGTCAGTCACAATTACCTATCTATTAATTGGTTGGGTACCTATTGCGGAAGTCTTTTACGTAGCTTCTAGACATTCTGAATCTTCGTAGCCAGAGGAAGCCACTAACCTAGCTAGCCTGTCATTATCGAAATCAGCTTCTAAGCTGTCAGCGAGAGCCTTTGCCGCGTATTCAAGGTCCGAACCACAAAGCGGATAGACATCGCGATCCCATTGGGCAACATATGAGTTCGCGTCTGTTACTTTGCCTCTGCCGGCGGCTTTGTCGATTGCATCTTGGAACCGACCTGGCAAGATAATCGTGGCTTTCTTTTGTCCTGTCGTGGCAATGACCTGAGCAGGAATGTCACGCCATCGGATAACAACTAGTTCGTGTCGTTTTCGTCGCCGAATACGTTCAGTCACTATCACCTCTCCTCGCAGATGGTTCTAAATAGGAGTTTGAAAAATCATTGATATGAACGGAAAGCTCTCCGTAAGTCGCTGGCCTCACCGTTAGTGGTAGTTGCAAAAATTGGGCTGCTAGTACTGCTCTTTTGCGAATCAGTTCGTTGTAAGTTTGTGGTAAATACAACACTCTGGTGTAGTTGTTGAAGATCAAGGTTCGGAGCATGGGGTGCTCTCGTAACTTCAATCCTTCAACTACGAGTCGTTGAAAATGTTTCGCTAAATAGTCCGTGAGATAGAAGGTCCCGGGCTCCTCTTCAGCCAGCGCGGCAAATACGCTTTTACCTGCGTAAAGTTCGTAGCAATGTGCTCCAGGTAACCGCTGAACATCGAATCTACGACAGACCTCGTCTAGGCGGCCTCCTGTGCCGCAGTCGGCATACCCAATTAACACCTTCGCATAGTTTCTCTTCGCAGCAACTAACCTACGTTCGACCGCACCCGGTATCAGATCGGGGGAGTTGTGAAGGCTTGAGGGCAAATGTTCAATGTCTATTCCTTGAACGCGATTCGCTCCGACAATGGCCTTTAATTCCGTGGCGAGAGCGCCACACGCAATTATCAACAACCGCCGAGACTTCAAGACGCCGTCTTGTACTTTTCCTGAACAAGATGCAAAGCCGTTTCGGACGCCACTGCAGCATCGCGACAGTAAGCGTCTGCCCCTATCGCATCTCCGAATTCTTGATTCAGCGGTGCTCCTCCTACCAGGATAATGTAGTCATCTCTCATGCCTTTTTGAATCAACGTATCAATTACTACCTTCATGTAAGGCATGGTCGTAGTTAGTAGCGCCGATAATCCCAGTATGTCCGGTTCATGCTCTAGAAGGGCGGCTATGTATTCGTCGACGGCAGTGTTAATTCCCAAATCAATTACTTCAAATCCGGCTCCTTCGAGCATCATGCCAACAAGGTTTTTCCCGATATCGTGAATGTCACCCTTTACAGTACCTATAACGACTTTTCCTATTGGCTTCGCTCCGGTTTCGGCGAGTAGCGGCCGCAATATCGCCATGCCGCTCTTCATAGCATTAGCAGCTAACAGTACTTCTGGAACGAACAATATCCCGTCACGAAAATCAACCCCGACAATTCGCATACCCTCCACGAGGGCTTCACCCAACACGGCTTCGGGAGTCCAGTCTCGACGAAGTAAGATCTCCGTACCTTCCCTGATTTCATCAGCCATGCCGTCATATAGGTCGTCATGCATTTGAAGTACAAGGTCCTGGTCAGCCAACGAGGAGAGATCTAAATCATCAGGAACTTCTGTCTGATCGAGTTCCTCGCTCATGCACCTACCCCCGGACTATGACCTCACGCAAGCTCGGTCACCTTCAAAGAAAACTGGCAGATTGAGCCAGTTGAAATAGAAATTAAATACATAACCAGTAGCGCTGAAGTCTAACACGGGAAAAGTTAGTAAACAGTTATTAAGTAGCTATAAGGTTAAGTAGATAAGGAAGTGCCTCTCCGACATTAATTTCCGACGTCTCGTTTGACTTTCGAAGTGTGATTTCAACTGTGCCGTTCGAAAGACCTTTAGAGCCTACTGTGACTCGAATCGGGATTCCCAACAGCTCGGAGTCGGCAAATTTGACCCCGGGGCGTGCCTTCCGGTCGTCTAAGATAACCTCTACTCCCATATCTGTTAGGCCTTTATATAAAGCTTCACTCACAGTTATTGAGTCAGCCTGATCTATGTTAAGCAACGTTATGACCACAGCAAATGGAGCAACAGATGGTGGCCAAATTAAGCCTTTGTCATCGTGGCAATTCTCGGCGATGGCAGCTACTGCTCTCCCTATCCCAATTCCGTAGCTTCCCATTACAGGGGCGACAGCGCGACCGTTTTCATCGAGCACCGAAATGCCCATAGCGTCTGAGTATTTCTGACCAAGTTTAAATATGTGACCTGCCTCTATGCAGCGAATGATCTCAAGTTCAGCGTTGCATTCGATGCATCTCTCTCCTGCCACAACTTCCCGTAGGTCATGCCATGCATTTACTTCGATATCGCGACTTATGTCCACGCCCCCTAAATGCCAATCATCTTCGTTCGAACCCGTAGTCATGTTGGTGCGCCCCCGTAGCCCATGGTCAGCGTAAATCGGTAGATGGGCAACTCCAACAGCACCGAGGCTTCCTGGCGAAGCTCCAAGGGCGGAAATTATCTCTTCTGGATCAGCAGGTCGGAGGTTCATTGCCGATGTGGAGTCTTGTAACTTTTGGTTGTTTAGTTGATGATCTCCGCGAAGCAGAACCAAACTGACCACATCATCAATTACTACTACTAAAGTTTTTATTTGTCGCGAAGCTGAGGCTTCTTCGGAAATAGCAGCGAGAGCACTAATTGTCCGGATGCCGGGAGTGGCGATGCGGAACGGTGAATCTGGTCCCGGCTTATCATTGCTATCTTCAAGAGCAGATGTTCCTCGTTCGACATTCGCCCTATAGTCGCAACCTGAGCAGCGAATGACATCGTCTTCACCAGCTGGAGAAGGAACCATAAATTCGATGCTTGCTGAACCTCCCATCGACCCTGATGATGCTTGGACCGGTAAGGCGACTATTCCCAGTTGTTCAAATATTTTAACGTAGGCGTCGTGGTGTGACGTAAAAGATTCATCGAGCCCAGCTTGGTCAAGGTCAAAGCTGTAAGAATCTTTCATAGCGAATTCTCGAACTCGCAAAAGGCCACTTTTTGGTCGAGGCTCATCGCGAAATTTTGTCTGGATTTGATACCAGGTTTGAGGTAGCTCTTTGTATGATTTGAGCTCAGTGCCTAATGTTGAGAAAATTTCCTCGTGAGTCATACCGAGGGCTAGATCAACGCCGCTTCGGTCCTGCAAACGAAACATTTCATCGCCCATAACGTCCCAGCGGCCGCTTTGCTGCCAGATGGTAGCTGGGTGCATCGCCGGTAGCAGGAACTCTTGCCCTCCAATTGCATCCATTTCTTTTCGAACTATGTTCGCCACCTTATTGTGTACTTTTAAACCCAATGGAAGAAGGCTGTAGTGGCCCGAATGCAATTGCCGAATATAGCCACCTCTGACTAATAGCTTATGACTTACTGCTTCAGCGTCAGCTGGTGCATCTCTGAGTGTCGGGATAAAGCTTTGGGACCAGCGCATCCCTACACACTAGAGCAGAAATTCAACATTTCGGTTATCCAACGGCTAATCGAATCAACCTAATAGAGCAGATCGCTGAAGAGAATTCGTGTCAACCCAACCGTTGTCTTATATAATAAAGGCTGCTTGGATCTTGTGTATCAGCTTCCGAGCTACTGCGTTTATTTGATTTTCTGTTTCGTGCGACTAAGAACTGGAAAGTTAAATTTATTTGGCGAGTTATCGGTGGCGAGCCACCGAGGGATAGTCCCGAGCGCCTGAGTTTGCGTGGTCGGGGATTGGAGCACCGTCGGTGCAAAATATTGTGCTTAAAACAGAAGGCGATTCGACCCGAAGCGACTCTAACGGTCGCACCATGCAAGTGACTTCGTCGAGCCTGTCTTGGGAAAAGTTTGCAGTGCTGGTTCGCGCCGAAGCAGAGGCCTACATAACCACGGCTCAATTGGACGCTTTGAAATCAGACCTACCTAGGTGGCAAAAGGTCCTACTCGACTTGCTTGAAGACGCAGAAGACAAATTACTTGCTGTCCAGCAAATTAAAGGTAGCACTCGGGACCAAGTAGTAAATGATTTTGAATCTGAACTCAATACGTTGGCGATGGCATTCCAACGGCTTACCGGTGCTTCGCTTGAAGACGTTCCTGCAGTTTCCGTAGTCGGCCCATCTGAACCGGACGTGGTTACCGGCGAACCAGAGCCATGCCAACTTCAACTCTCTTGGGCTTCCGGAAAGATTATCGCCTGGGCTGCAGGTTGTAATAACCAGCCAGAATCAGCACAACAGGTTATGGATCGGCTACTTGCGACCGGAGCTCCCAAAAGCGCATGGAAGAATAGTCGTCCGGTGGCTATATCCTCTGAAATCAAGGCGCCTGCGTTGAGTGCCGAGGTTACCGATGTCTTAGGTTGGCTAGTGCCACTTGTTAAGACACCCAGTGAAGAACTTACAAAGCGGAAGTTCTTCATACCTGAAGATCTTCTTGATCCTGATGAGCTACCGGCGGCTGATGTCGAACCAGAACTCTCAGGTGACCCTCTAGGGATGAGCGCTCGTTGGTTAAGTCTTGTAGCTATAGCCGCCGTTGAACTTGTGGCCCAAGGCCGAACGGTACCTCGCCTTCAACGAATACGAAAACGCCGAAATAAGAAACATCGTGGTGACAAGGGCGACTTCGCTGTGCAATGGATGCCCGGCATTATTAGCCAAGAAAAATTGAAGAGTTTCGCAGACTCGTTACCTGGAGCAGTAAGTGCTGCAGATCCCGGACCGGACGCGCGAGCCTTAGTTCAGTCAGCACTGGGTGGGATGGTGAATGCAATTGTTGCAACCGCGGCGCAACGGCTAGACGTTCCTGCAGCACCGCCCGAACCGACAACTAAGGATGAGCTTTCGGCGGCATTTTTGGCCCGTCTTGGAGGCCAGCAGTTCCAAGCAGCAGTGCCTGCTGGTTCCGATTTAGCGCGAAATCTTGATCAATGGGCAAGGCCAGTGACTGCCGTCGCGAAATATGCGTTGGCGGTGCAGCTTGATGAACCAGATGAAAGTGGAAGCTGGCACCTTAAAGTACTTTCTCCTGGCCCGGATAATCATCTCGACCCAGTCGAGGTCGCTCTGGTCAGCGGGTCAAACACTCGCAGGACAGAAGTCAAGGGACAACTTGCAAGAATGGAGCGATTGCTGCCAGCACTGCTGCGCCCTGGCGGTCGTCGAAGGGGAGAGGTAGTCCTTACTCAAGACGAAGCATGGGAATTAATGTCGGTTACCGGACCAGCGCTTGAATCAGCTGGTTTCGAAGTTCGGGTGCCGTCGCTTTCACGCCGCCGACCAGCGGCGGCGCTCCGACTTACGGCTGATGACAACGACAGCCTCGTCGGAGCTCAACAACTAACCGCAGTGAGTTGGACTGCTATGTTCGGTGATGTTGAGTTAACTGCCGGGGATGTTCAGAGGTTGGCTTTGCAGGCTCGCCCTCTTGTCCAATCTCGCGGCAAGTGGGTTGCGTTGAATCATGCGGACCTCGCGGAAGCAGCAGCAGCTCTAGCTGAGCGTTCGGCTACGACTTCGCTAACCGGCGCCGAGATGCTCCGACACGCGTTGGGCCTAGAAGGCGGAGATGTAACGGGTGGCGTTAGTCTCGCCGGTACTAGTTGGGCTGCAGGTCTTTTGCGAGCCGCCTCGGACATTCCAACTGCCATTGAAACGCGACCAAAGCTATTCAACGGTGAGCTTCGTAGCTACCAAGCTGAAGCTTTAACATGGCTTAAATTCTTAGACGGCGCTGGCTTAGGCGGCTGCTTAGCCCTAGACATGGGGCTCGGTAAAACTCCGACAGTTTTGGCTCAGCTCGGTATGAAAAAATCGGAAGGTGCGGCCTTAGTAATCGCCCCACCGGCAGTAGTTGGAAACTGGGCTTCCGAAGCCCGACGTTTCACTCCGCATCTCAAAGTGATGGTACATCACGGCGCGAATAGATCTTCCGGCGATTCGCTTGATGAGGCGATAAACCGTTCAGACCTCGTGATCACCACGTACGGAACTGCTGTTCGTGACATTTCTCAGTTGTCGAAAACACCTTGGGATCGAGTGATCCTTGATGAAGCTCAGGTAATCAAAAATCATACGAGTGAAACCGCCCGCCAGCTTCGTTTACTTAAATCACGGGTTCGAATTGCTTTGACGGGCACACCTATTGAAAATGGGCTTGGCGATCTTTGGGCAATAATGGACTTCTGCAATCCTGGATTAGTGGGAGGTAGGCCACAGTTCATCGCTCAATTAAACCAACTGAGCGATACCAAAGCGGCCGCAGAATCAGCGCTGCATGCACTTAACGGTGTATTGGTTTTCCGACGAACCAAGTCGGAGCCTTCTATTGCCGCTGAGTTACCAGACCGTATCGACGAACTTGCGCATTGTACGATGACCCCGGAACAGGTTGGTCTGTATCAGGCTGTCCTCGACAAGCTCGTTCTGGAAACAGCAGAGAGCATAAACACCAAGCAGGCCCGCAAGGGTGCAGTCCTCGCAGCTATTACGGCCCTTAAGCAAATCTGTAATCATCCATTGAACTATCAGCCTGAGGGTACCGACAAGAGCCTTGCTGGGCGAAGCGGAAAGCTGACTCGCCTCGATGAAATCGTCGATACGGTGTTCGCTGCAGAAGAACGAGTATTGATATTTACCCACTTCGCCACTTGGGGTGAACGTCTTTCGAAATACCTGAGCGAGCGAACTGGAACTAACGTCGACTGTTATCATGGCGGACTCGGGCGGACAGCCCGGGATAAAATCGTTGATACATTTCAGAAAGGCAAAGGACGGGGCGCCTTAGTGCTCTCGCTTAAAGCCGGTGGAACGGGACTCAACCTGACGGCCGCTAGTCATGTAGTGTTGTATGACCGTTGGTGGAACCCAGCTGTTGAAGACCAAGCCAGAGATCGTGTATGGCGTATTGGTCAAGATAAAACTGTCATATGCCATCGGCTCATCTGTCCAGGTACTGTCGACGAGAGAGTAGAAGAAGTAGTACAAGGCAAGCGAAAGATAGCCGATATGGTGTTACCTAAATCCAGCTCCATAAGTGATCTAAATGCTGACGAGCTTCGTTCTGCTTTAGGACTTAACGAAGTAGCTCTGCTCACAGATGACGGTGATACCAATCTTGGTGTCGAGCAGAGCCCTGCAAATGCGGAAACGGATATAAATGGCTAAACGAATCCGGACTTCAACGCCACGAACACGGAAAATTGCTTCAAGTGACCGGCTGAGTGAGCAAGAATCTAAGCAGCATAGCTTTTGGCAAGGTGATGCTCCCTTGCCCGAAACCCCCAAATACATTGACGTCACTGCTGATCCAGGGGCTGTTATACGATCCTTAGGTCCTGCCCCTCTCGAAGGAATCGAAGACGCGTCTAAGAAATACTTCGAGGGTCTCTACCAGCGAAGCGTTGGATTGGCATCGGCTTTGGCTTCTGCGGCGGACCTCGTCAGCGAAGAAAACGCTGAATAATCATTTCGTTCAAAAACTAGAGATCATCTTCTGATCACAAGTAACCACTAAAGGGCTTAGGCCTCTTTTGGTTCAAAACCAACTTCTTTGCCCCGATTGATACTGACCCAATCACGTGCCTCAAGGTATGGCCGAAATGTATCGTAGATTGCCTTCTCATCAGAGGCATTTTTGGGGCGTTGGATCTCGTAGAGGTGTGGAAATTCAAGCCAACCCATAACTATATTCCATAGGCTTAAAGCTGCCTTTCCGCTTGGAGGGTCCAATAGAACAGGCCCGAAAATAGATTGGCCGTCCGGAAAAAATAATGTTGGAACCCCAAAGCCGCCGCCAGAAACAACTCGATTATGCTCATTGCGGATCTCATCATGGGTGGTCTCGTCTTCAATTGACATATCTACAATTTCAGGATCAGCTCCGATGCCAATCAGTAACTCCCGGGCGACGTCGGGGTTGTGTGGCTGTTTACCTTCGACATGTAACGCATGACCACTTGCCGCATACCACTTATCGAGGAGATCCATATCAATACGCCGTAATATCGCACCGATGCGCATCATGGACCATCCGTAACTCCATTCTCGCTCCCAAGGATGTTTCTGGCCGTCACGTAGGTTCACCTCTTCCAGGCTGAAAAACTTCCAATTGACGGTCAAACCCAATTGATCACGAACATCTCGCATCCACAAAGAAGTCTGATATGCCCAGGGACACATAACATCGAAGTGGTAATCAAGAGTTGTGGGGCGAACAAAGTCAGCCATAAGTAGTTCCTTTTGTGAAAGCTCTCACGAGCTTAGTTATATCGAGTTGGTCTCGCTAAATATTTCAGAAAAGACAGGATGAGTACGTATCGAGCTATGATTTCCAATTCACAATTCTGGCACTTCTACACCTAATCCAATTAATCTCTCAGACTCCCAATCCGGCAGGGGAGCGCGTTTCCCCAACTTGATTAGCTGGATGTGTTGCCCCTCCTCTTTCCAGACGTGACAAGTGTTCATGTTCAGTTGCAAACGACGTTCGCGTTCTTGGTCGTCATCTGATTTGTTCAATCTAGACTCGAGTGATTCATGCAAATTCACTAAACTCCAGCTCGCCTGTATCGCAACAGGGCCCATCGCTAACAACAGCGCACCCATATGAGAACATCCGTTAGGTCCGCCGAACAATTGCTTTACCCTATTGCCGTAACCTCTGGTGACAGAAAGTCCGATCAGGGCTTTATAGCTATCTAAAATTTGTTCACATTGTTCGTAGGGCCTCGTGCTCATATGGTTTTCGACATCAACTATCGTAAAGCTAGGCGGATCAATGAGTAGGTCAATGCTCATATCGTGAATTACAAGGTCGGTTCCATCGTCAAGACAAAGACCCTGCGGTTTATTGTCGACTAGCCGTCCGCTGACACGCATACGACCGTCACCCTCGTCGAATGCCTCGGTAATGTAATTTCGTTGATGGATCGGGATACGTTTCAGCACTCGAATATTCTAACGAACATAAGAATATGAAGTGCAAGTTAATAGACGAAGTTTTCTATGGAGACTGAAGATGAGCTATCTCATTCATAGTAAGCGATCAACTGGTTACGCTGAACCGTGACGAAGTAGTTTTCCGGGAGTCGCTGACGTGCATTCACCATCTTCAAAAGTGATCTCACCGTTAACAATAATTTGGTTATAACCTTTCGCACGTTGAACTCGGCGCCATTCCCCGCCAGGTAAATCAAATTCAACTTCACCTATCCAGTTAGGCAGTATTTCCAGTTCTTCCATATCGTAGACCAAGACGTCGGCTGCAGAGCCCTCCTTGAGCGTTCCTCGATCACGGAACCCTGCAGCATGCGCTGCAAGCGCAGACAGTCGATAGTGCGCCTCTTCTAGGGTTACAACGCCCTCGTCGCGAACCAGCCATGTCAAGAAATCAGTCGTATACGCGCCGCCAGTAAAGAACTTCGTGTGGGCTCCACCGTCTGAAACGCCTGGGATCGCATAGGGCGAATCATTCATCATTTCCGCCATAAACGATGCATTAGAGCCTTTGTCAGGGCCTAAGAACTCGACGTTCAGATCACCTGCAAGAGATAAATCTAACATTACCTCTACGTGGTGCTTGCCTTCTGCCTGCGCAATATCTCCTACAGATTTACCTACATACTGCTGCAAATTAGGTTGTCGATTCACGCCCTGAACCACTAGACCTTTAGGATTTCCACCCACACCTGCTTGAATAACTTGAAGGCGACGATCTGCTTCAGCGGCTTCTTCCACAAGGGCCTTTCGAAGCTCCGGGTCCTTCATTTTTTCAATTTTCTCTTCTTTGCTTCCCGTGGTCACCGCCCGCCATGCTGGAGATGCATCGTAAAGATTCCAGTGCTCAAGAGTAAATGCAAAACCTGCACGGCCAGTTCCACACTGTGCATAGACAGGAAGACCGGCATCCCAACACTTGTCTATCCACCGCAGCGGGCGCCTGTGAACTTCTGGGTCCTGCCGTGATGGGGCTACCACGTTGTGGAGTATTGGACGCTTGGCCACACCTGCTAATTTCTCGAGGAACGCTATGTCAGATCTTATATCTCCTGTGCCCTGAGTGATTTGAATAAACCCCTCATCTCGATCCGACAACACCCGAGCGAGATTAAGAATATCTTCATCACACATGATGTCGGTGACCATGGGAGATCCGTCATAGTCAGCTTGAACGCTATTTTCTCCAAGTCTTTGGATCGAAAAGCCACACAATCCGGCATCCATTCCTTCGTTCAGCAAGCGAGCCATCTCTTCGCGCTCGGCCTGGTTAGCCGGTTCACCAGCCTTGGCTTTTTCCAAACCCATAACATAAGTCATCAAAGACGCCGTTGGCATATATTGAATCACATTCACGCCTTTGGGGATCCGCTCTAGTGAATCTAGGTATTCGGGTATTGTTTCCCAATCCCAGTTCATGCCTTGCTTCATTGACTCAAAAGGTATTGCCTCGGTCCGAGTCATAGTTAACATTGAACGCTCTTGAAAGTCCGGCCGGACGGGCGCAAACCCAAAACCGCAGTTACCTAAGACCACAGATGTCACACCGTGATACCCAGAAATAGTGCACCACGGATCCCACCGAATTTGAGCATCGTAGTGAGTATGAAGGTCCACAAATCCAGGTGCAACGATTTTGCCAGTAGCATCGATGGTCCGATCACTGGGAGCGGTTGTACGACCACCGATTTTAGCTATCTTGCCGTCTTTAATCCAGAGATCACTTTTGAATCGCGGAACCCTTGTGCCATCGACAATAGTTCCCCCGCTGATATGGATATCAAAATTTTCCATTAGTGCCCCCATCATGAAGTGAAAGATACTCAACGTTCACTAGAATAATCCTAATCTGAAGTTGGGTTCCATGTGTCGCCAAAGTTCGTTAAGCCCCAATTAGAATTCGAGCCAGCTGTGGCTGAAATATTAAATAATCTGTTGCCAGGAGACGTGTCGACCTACGGAGAAATAGCCAATGAGGCAGGGTTTCCTGGGCGAAGTAGATCAGTTGGGCATTTTCTGAAGAAGTCCAAAGGCTACCCGTGGTGGCGAGTTGTAAATCACAAGGGACGACTTGTTCCCGGTAGGGAGCTATTACAAAGCCGGCTACTGAAGTCCGAAGGGGTCAGCACGACAAGCGGATATGTCGTGGGTTTTTGAATTCGCCACTTTAGTATGTTCGGCGACAAGTATTTGACTGAATTATGTGTGGCCCGAGAACTAATTGACCTACATCTGCGTAGTTTGCAGATCTCGGAAATGAGTAATCAAGCAGCACGTGTTTTCGAAGCTTTCGTTTTCAATGCCCGTTGGATTTTTGGAATTGAACGAAGGATCCAAGGCGATAGAGGCAACTATTAGCCAAAGCAACGTTGAGTACGAATCGTTAGAGAAATCTCTAGTTGACGAACTAGCATCTGGTGATCTGAACCAATAAGAAGGGGACAAGCTTTCAGAAATGCACGACACAGAACCACTACCCACCGAAAAAATGTGGGGGAGTCAGGCCTGAGACATGCCCCCCTGCATACGACTCATCGGTGAAGGTCTTTGTTGGAGAAGACAGCGAGACTGGCAAGCGAATCGTCAGGGGCATCAGCTACAGCGGTAAATACGGGTTAGAGAACGTATGAAGGTCTATGACCCTGATTTTGGCGAATATATTACGAGAACTGACTCGATTTCCATCTACTCAAGCGAAGCACTAACCTCTACCAACAAATACAAGCTGAACAAATGTTCAGTAATATTACTTAGTGGTCTAAGGCTAAGTCGCACAAAAGGGGCAAATATGGAACTCGGGGACGCTATTTATAGCGCAGTCACAACAAGGTACTTCAGCAACGAACCTGTAACAGACGAGCACCTACATAAGGCATTTGACTACGCTCGGTTCGCTCCTCAGGGCGGCAACCGTCAACCTGTCCGGTTCATTGTGGTCCGAGATCAAGACAAGCGAAATCAATTAGCTGAGTTGTATCGAGGCCCCTGGAAGGCTTACTTAGCTGATGCCCAAACTGGAGATATCAATATCGGATCAGACAAGGCGGCACGACTCCTTAGAAACGCAGATCACTTCGCCGACCATCTTGAAGAGGTTCCTGTAATGGTTGTTGCATGTGCTCACCTCGAAGATACCCACCCAACCGACACCGAGCTGGGACGACTATCAGTCGTAGGCGGGGCATCAATATACCCAGCTGTCCAAAACTTCATTTTAGGATGTCGCGAAGCAAAATTAGGAGCATCTCTTACGACCTTGCTGTGCCTATTTGAACCTCAAGTCAAAGAACTGTTAGGCATGCCCGAAGACGCAGCAACTGTGGCTCACATCGCAGTTGGGCACAGAACGAAAGAATTTCCGACAAAGCTTGATCGAATGGGTCTTGAGGATATTGTCTTCTCCGAAACCTGGGGCGCCTCAACTTACGGCTGAATGAGTCCCGCTTCACATTGAAAAGTAGATGCAAGATACTCCCTCTGAATGTCGAAAATGCACTAGCTTTACATAATGAGGATTATAGGCGTTTTGTTTAGACGTTAACGTTTCAATTAACCCGCTATCCGGCTAGTTCGGATGCAGTCGCTACGAGGAGCTAACATCAATATATGACTGTCACACTTGTAACCGGAGCGAATTCAGGGCTAGGGCGAGCGACTGCTTTGCTGTTAGCGAAACAAGGCCAAAGGGTATACGCCGGAATGCGCGATTTAGAAAAGGGATCTAAATTAGTTGAGTTAGCCTCTGGCTTTGACTTACGCCCAATTAAAATTGATGTCACCGATGATGATTCGGTAGCGCGATGTGCTGCCTCGATTGAACAAAATGGCGACACTATAGATGTGCTGGTCAACAACGCTGGCATTGGCTACAACTCAGTGACAGAAGACATTGATCTTGAAGTGGCCAAGGAGGTCATGGACGTAAATGTGTGGGGCGCCGTGCGATGCATAAAGGCGTTTGTGCCAGGTATGCGCGCCCAAAGAAGCGGCCATGTCGTTCAAATCTCGTCGATCACCGGCCTGATAGGTGCTATCGGTCAAACTGTCTATGCTGGTTCTAAATTTGCGCTTGAAGGTATGAGCGAGGCGTTAGCGCAAGAACTAATAGGCTTCGGTATCCGGGTTTACTTGATTGAACCGGGCGTGACGCGCACAGCTATATTGCCAAAGAATGAAGGAAATCCCGTGCCGACGGCTTATCAAGATCATTATGATCGCATGTTCGATTTTTACGCCGCTGGGATAGCTGCCGCTGTACAGGCCGATGACGTTGCGGAAACAATCGCTAGGGCTTTAGCAAGCCCTGAGTACAAGTTGCGACATGTATGTGGGTGGGGTGGCACTGAGATAGCGCAAGGACGTGCAATGATGACGGACGAGGAATGGGTCAATCTCGGCACGTCGGTTTCTTCTAAGGGTAGTTACGCAAAGAACTTTAATGAGTTCTTTAATCTGGATATTAGTGGTTAGGTATCCCCCGCTGAGGAAGACGCTAAACGTCTAACGCATGGCCATATGCTTCGCTGTTCTTCACGATGAAGTCCCGACGAGGCTCTACCGAAGCCCCCATCATCACCTTGAAGGCTTTTTCTGCGAGCTTTGCATCGTCAAAAGTGATGCGTCTCAGAAGCCTAGTCTCGGGGTTTAGGGTAGTTTCCAGTAACTCGTCGTCATCCATCTCTCCGAGACCCTTGAAGCGCGTAACGCGATACCTGCGACCCTTAGCATCTAGTTCTGACACTCTCTTAGCCAGTTCTAGTTCCGAATAAAGAAATTCTTTGGACTGACCTAGTGTCAAGGCGTGGGTCGGAGGCTGAGCAGCGTAAACACGCCCCGCTGCCAGCAAATCACGCATGTAGTGATAGATCAATGTCAGGACTAGACATCGTATGTGACTACCGTCGACGTCGGCATCTGCGAGGAGAATCACTCGTTCGTAGCGGGCCGAACTTAAGTCGAACTCTGCGCCTGAGCCTGCTCCGACGGCCGTGAAGAGAGCTGTAGCTTCGGCATTATCAAGCACAGCCTTCTTAGTGCTTTTGCCGGCGTTAACAACCTTGCCACGCAATGGAAGTACAGCCTGCCAGGCACTATCTCTTGCTCGTTTGGCAGGCCCAGCTGCCGAGTCGCCCTCAACGATGAGCAACTCTCCTTCTGGATGCATTCGACAGTCTGAAAGTTTATCGGGTAGGCCATTATTACCTATTTGCGCCGCCTTTCGCCGGTTGTCAAGAGCTTGCCGAGTGCTAACACGGTTAATTACCGCATCAGCTATTTTGTCAAGGATTGCCTTTACATGGATTTTTTTAGATCCTTGAAGCTCACCCTCAAACCAGGCACCGAGGTTCTCTCTCAATACAGTGCTGACAATTTTTTGGATATCTGGCGTCCCCAATTCGCGTTTGGTTTGGCCCCTGAATTGCGGTTCAGGAAAGGTAACACGGATGACCGCTATCAAACCTTCCTGGCAATCCTCTTTAGTTGCTTTTCCATCGTCTTTAAGCTTCCGCAGTTTCCTAAGCTCGTTCTTGCTTAGTGCAACGTTGACCGAGCTAGTAAGACTCCGTTCAAAACCTGCGAGATGAGTGCCACCATCTGGGGTCGGGATCGTATTCACAAAGGTAACAATTTTTGTTTCGTATGTGCTGACCCACCGCATCGCCACATCTACTTCACAGCTACGTGTCACTTCCGTAAGCTTGCCGTCAATTGGAACTTTCTCATTAAAGTCTGCAGAACCTTGAAGCTTAATAATTGAAGTAACGGCTCCTGCTTCGCCGCTTAAAAAGTCGACAAAGTCTCCAAGTCCGCTCTTGGAAACGAACTCTTCCTGAGGTTTTTGAAGCCCCTTTCTGCGATCTGTCAACCGTATCTTTAAGCCTGGCACCAGGAAACATACTTGCCCAAGCCGCTCCCTAACTTCGGAATAGTCAATCGCAGCATCGATATCGAACACTTGAACATCGGGCCAAAACCGTACGGTGCTTCCTGTCTTACGAGCCGGAACCTTGCCCGTTTGTTTTAGAGCGTGTCCAGCCTTGAAACGGCCGTTAGAACCGACTTGCCCAGCGACACGGTCTCGAAATGAGAGGTGATGGGTTTTACCGTTGCGATTCACGTCGACATCCACTCGCGTCGAAAGAGCATTGACAACAGAAGCACCAACTCCATGAAGCCCCCCTGAAGCTCCATAAGCGCCCGTGCCGAACTTACCGCCTGCATGTAGTTCAGTGAAAACAACTTCGAGGGCTGTAACATCACCATACTTTTTGTCAACAGGGATTCCACGTCCATTGTCAGACACTTCGTATGAGCCGTCTGGATGGAAAGTTACGTCTATAATGCTTGCAAAACCGGCAGCGGCTTCGTCAACACCATTGTCAATTATTTCCCACAGTAGGTGAGTTAAGCCTTGGCTACCGGTCCCGCCGATATACATTCCAGGTCGTTTTCGAACCGCGTCTAAACCCTCTAAGACCTCGATTGAGTCGGCATTGTACTTATTTAACGATTTGCTTTGGTGCTGCTCAGTTATGTTGTCTTGGTTCATTTAAAGCGGTACTCCCCCACCTGTTGTAGCCCAAACCCAAGATCTATAGCCGGACCATCTCTTCGAGTGCTCGTGAAGCTAATAGGCACTGGAGTTGAATCAGATTTTTTAGGGTCGACTGAGTCGGCTATTATTCCGGCAAGTTGCTGATTTCGTCCCAGCCATGAGTATGTAAGTGTGGTTTCGAAGTTTTTGAATTTAACGACACGCACACCACCAGTCGCGCGACCTTTCGAGGGAACCTCGGACATGTCGGTTGCTTTGCATGTACCTTCGTCTGTCACGACGACTACGATTGTTGAGAATTCCACTTTCCCGGCCGAAACAACAAAACATCCGGTTTTAAGTTTCATTCCTGAAACCCCAGACGCTCCGGGGCCTTGAATCGGCACTCCGGTTACTGCGGTGCGGAGCACCTGCCCATCTGAAGCGACAAGTGCCATCTCTGAGCTCTCCTCAGCTTCAAATGCTGCAATGACGATATCGTTCTGCCTCAGTTTTATTACGGAATTTCCATTGCGAGTCCGTGCTAGGTCGGTCGCACTGATCCGCTTCACAACGCCCTGTTTTGTGACTAGGACTGTTTCGTTATTTCCGATCGTGGATAACCCAACAACCCCCTCGCCACGACTCAACGAAAACATTTCAGTACAGGATGCTCCACGACTTCCGCGAATCATTTCCGGGATTTCGCTAGCACGCACGCTGAGAAGTCTGCCTTTGTCTGTCACGGCAAAGATCGGCTCCATGGTCGAGGCTTCGACAGACGCAGAGAGAACATCGTGCCGCCCTGGTTTAGCTACGAACGAGTCATCTGGCGAGAAACGCCCTATCAGGCCCGAGGACGAAAGGGTTACTAGCGTAACCTCAAGCTGCGTATTATCTTGTGGAACAAGTTCAGTTTGAATGGCTTCGTCGTCGATTGAGACGATGTCTTCAATTTTCACAATCTTCGTTTTACGCGCCTCTCCGAATTCCTGAGCGACGAAGTCAAGTTCTTCGCTAACGATTGTCCGACGGCGGTGCTCGGAATTAAGCACAAGTAAGTAGCCCTTGATGGCGTTTTGAAGTTCAGCGAGTTCTGTTCGTAACCGGTCAACTTCTAAAGCAGTTAGCCGGCGTAGCTGCATATCCAATATGTGGTTTGCTTGAATATCAGAAAGCTTCAGTTCTTCGATGAGCTCCGATCTTGCAACTGGTACGTCCGCAGCGCCTCTTATTATTCTGATTACTTGGTCTATGTGGTCTAAGGCAATTAGCAGTCCAACGAGAATGTGCTCACGTTCTTGCGCTTTTCTCAATCTGTATTCGGTTCGCTTAGTCACTACATCGAGCCGATGGTCGATGAAGTGCTGGCAGAGTGCACGTAACCCGAGAGTGGAAGGCACTCCACCTACTAGAGCAACGTTATTGATTCCGAAGGTTTCTTCCAAGGGAGTTAAGCGGTATAACGTGTTGAGTAGTTTATGAGGTCCCACTCCTGACTTACATTCAATTACCAGACGTAGCCCATGATTACGATCAGATAAGTCGGTGACAGCAGCCACACCTTCGAGTCGACCCTTGTTTATTAGTTCTCGTATTTTCGCCTGTACTCGCTCTGGACCTACTGTGTAAGGCAATTCTGTAACGATGATAGCTTGCCTTCGGGCTGAGATCGGTTCTATCTCCACTCTCGCCCGTATGCGAAATGTGCCTCGACCTGTTTCATAGGCATCCCTCAAGGTTCCATCGTCGATGATGATCCCACCCGTTGGGAAATCTGGGCCAGGCAAGAAGCTTACTAATTCATCTAATGTCGGTTTCGGTCGGCGGTTGTGAAGAATGTGCTTAACAACCGCAACCACTTCACTGATGTTGTGTGGCGGCATGTTTGTAGCCATCCCAACAGCTATTCCACTAGCACCATTTGTAAGTAAATTTGGCAACATCGCCGGAAGACACTCTGGTTCTTCTCGCTCTCCATCAAAGTTCGGCTGGAAGTCAACTGTTCCCTCGTCAATGTCTTGGACCATGGCCATGGCGGCCTCTGTCATGCGTGCTTCTGTATATCTATAGGCTGCTGGAGGGTCATCGAGGCTTCCAAAATTGCCCTTTGGCGCAACTAATGGCACTGACATAGAAAAATTTTGACCCATTCGGACCATAGCTTCGTAAATCGCACCATCACCATGGGGGTGGTACTTACCCATTACCTCACCCACCACTCCGGCAGATTTCCTAAAGGGTGTGCCAGGTCGAAGCCCAAGATCGTTCATGACAAACAGAATCCGGCGTTGCACTGGTTTTAGTCCATCGCGAACGTCTGGAATCGCACGGCTAGTGGTAACGGAAAGCGCATACGGCATGAACGAATCACGCATTTCATCATCGACTGCAATGTCGATGATTTGCTTAGCTATTGATTCTGGGAGTTTCGGCCGAGCCATAGTTCAGAGGGTCCTCATAGTTAAAAAATCACCTACGACCTGTGAGAGTACGAGGCTGATGGGACAAGAGGGTGGCAATCAGAAGACGAATTGAGCAGATTAGCTAGCTTAAGTTTCTTAATGATTTGTTTGTTGTTCAGAGAGTTAACCGTTTAAATGCACACTCGTGCTAGTTCTTCGCTATCGTTACCGATCGCGTGATTATCGCGTTCTCGGAGCATCTGTTTCGAGCGAGCCACACCCCCTACCTACTCCCCTGCCGGAAGACCCGGAGCAACAATGAGCCGACGTATCGAGGTCGAGCTGACTAGTCAGCAAGACGACGGAACCTGGACCTGGCGAGCCGCCGGCGCCAAGCAACCAAAGGGCACTTTAGATGCTGCCTTATTAGCCAAGGGCGCCACTGTTGGTGACGTCGTACGGGCAGAGGCTGACTTTGAGATTGATGGTATTTTTGTAACTGCTGTCACCCCATTGAAGTCTCGCAGTGGGCGACCTGCCGACGAAAGATTAGAGATAATTGCCGGCAAACAGGATGCGCCGGGCGTAACTACCCAGCTAGCGCGCAAGAGCAAAGGTGACAGAGGTCGCGACGGCGATGATAAAAAGCGTCGAGGCAAACCGCGCTCGAATGACAAACGAAATAACAGTGAAGACACCAAAGAAAAAAATGATCGATCTAATAATCGCAGCGAGAAGAGCAAGCGACCAGACTCAGGCTCGAAGAGACCGGCACGCAATAAATCAAACGATCGTGACCAAGCTCCAGAGCGACCGAAAGTTAAAAAGCTGCGGCCAGGTCGTGTTCACCGAAAGCTATTAATTGAGAGTCTGCCAGAAGAACAGCGAGTTATTGCCGAGCAGGTAGCTCGAGGTGGTATTGCTGCCGTGCGGACTGAAATTGAAACTCAAAATAAGCGGCTTCTCGAAGAGGGGCAGCCAGTAGTTAAGGCAGACGCCTTGATGGCATTAGCTGAAAGCCTAGTGCCGCGCATCAAAATTGCCGAGTGGAGAGATCGTGCCGATGCAGTAGTTGCGGATTTAGATGAAGTTGATATTCGGGACCTTCGCACGATTTTGGTTGCAGCTGAAGATAATGCTCGCGACGAGGAAAGTCGGCAAATAGCGGAGCGTATTCGCGAGGGACTTAACCTGAGAGTAGAGAAAGCCCAAGCCGACTGGCATGCTGAACTTCGTTCAACATTGTCTGGAGATCGGATCGTTCGTGCTCTACGGCTTAGCTCTAGGCCACCAAAAGCTGGTGCCCCACTTCCCCCAGATATTGCTGAGCAACTAACAATGCAAGCGAACCAAGCACTTGGTGGCGAAGTAACTCAACAGCGGTTAGCCATCGTTATCGAAGCTATTGCATTTTCTCCGATACGGCCGTACATAGTGCTTGCAACAGTGCCGGCTGAGCCCACAAAAGAACTGGTCGAAACAATTCGTAAAGTAGCTGACCGAATCCCGGAAATTGCTGCCCGATTTGGAATTGAACCATCTAAACCCGGTCGTGGGAAAGGAAGACGTAAAGGTCCAGGCAAGCCTAAGCCTAAACCGGCCGCTCCTCAAACGGATCAAGAGAGTGTAGAACCTACATCCGATGAATCAATCCCGTCTAACGACAGCGTTAAGTCAGACGCAACAGAAATTGCTTCGCCTGGCCTAGTTGACCCCGTTGCTGTTTCTGAAACAACAAACGAAGTGGTATCGGAAGAGTTCGCCACTGAACCGAGCGATGCACTCGACACAACGCCTCCCCTGACCGAATCAGGCAGTGGTCTAAGCTCTGAAGAATCGATTAACACTGAAGCTAACGAGGTCGATAAGACTGAGGGGTCATAATTAACATGGCTGTAAATTTTGAAACCCGTGGCCCAATTGCATTGTTTACTCTGGATCGACCCGAAGCTCGTAATGCTGTTAACCATGAGGTCTCCCAGGAACTTGAAGCGCACTTGGACTCGTTTGAATCCGACCCGAATTTGTGGGTTGGCATTCTTAAAGCCGAAGGTAAGGTCTTTTGTGCAGGCGCAGATCTCAAATCGGTTAGCCAGGGCAAACGGATAGAAACAGACAAGGGCGGCTTTGCAGGTCTAGCTCGTTACCCGCGAACTAAACCCTTGATAGCTGCTGTCGATGGGGCTGCTCTCGCCGGGGGTCTTGAAATCGTGCTCTCTTGCGATTTAGTTGTCGCTTCATCGTTAGCTCGCTTTGGTATCCCTGAAGTAAAGCGATCACTCATAGCTGGTGCGGGTGGGTTATTTAGGCTCCCAGCTGCGATCGCTAAGAATGTCGCTATGGAATTAGCATTAACTGGCGACCCAATCTCTGCGGAGCGAGCGTTTTCACTAGGCCTCGTAAATGAGCTTTGCGCCGCAGGAACCGTGGTCGACACAGCTATGGAACTTGCTCAGCGAGTAACTGCTAACGCTCCGATTGCCGTTAGAGAAAGCAGGGAAGTGATCCTTGAAACCCTTGGCGTCCCTGAAGCCGAAGGTTGGGCTATTACTAAATCTCACTTTCGCAATGTAGTCAAGACCGAAGATTTCAAAGAGGGTCCATTGGCTTTTGTCGAAAAGCGTGATCCTGTTTGGAAAGGTAGATGAAAACGCTACTCGAGCGTCGGTAGCTGCAGCGACAAAAGAAACTCTCGTGTTTTTTCGTTCATATCTAGCTGTTGGAGTTCCTCCAGGTTGAAGAAACGTACTTCCACAGCGTCGTCTCCGGCCCTGAGCTGAGACGGATTAGACACGCTGCATCGTAAGTTAACGATCACAAAATGATGGTCGCCTATTTGCAGTTCTACCCAGCCGATCATCTCTTTGAATTGTCCTTCTAGGTTGCTCTCCTCCTTCAGTTCTCGCAGCGCTGCATGACGAATCGACTCACCAATTTGAACTCGACCTCCTGGAAGAGACCAACGCCCTTTCTCAGGTTCTGTGCCTCGTTTGATAAGTAAAACCCTGTGGGCGCTGTACACAATGATGCCTGCACACAGTTCTGGTCCTCGCATTGATCTACAGAGATCTATGTACCGTTAACAGGCGAGCTTTAAACCCGAAAGTTTCGAAGAAATTTTTTGTTTCTCGATTTCCTGGTAGTGCCATCGAATCGATCCCAACACACTTTCGTTCACTACACCATGCGATTATAACGTTAATCAGAGCTTCCCCTAAGCCAACGCTGCGAGCTTCAGGCGTAACATAAATGTCAGTCACCAGTCCTAGATATTCACCAGTTCTCAGCACTTCTATTTTTGCGCGGGCATAACTAAGAATCGCGTTATCTAGAGTACCGACCCATACTTCTTCATCTGGACTAGACATCGCTGCTTCTAAAGACAAAATGTATGGGACCGTAGAAGTTTCTCGGCGGCTCCATATATATCCCCCACGACCGTCCATTTGCTCTCGCACAGCTTCATCCGCTAACTCTGCGATTATCGAAAGCTCGGTCGTTGATGCAGTTCTCGCTTGTTCTTCCATCAAGATTTATTTTCGCGCCGGTCTTCCAGAGAACGTTCGGATTCTAATCGACCTTCTTCAGCAGCCGTAAGATCCATGAAATTAAACATTCCAGCCACGATATTATGCCCTGCGACATCACCTATCTGTCGGTACATTGCCTGCGCTACGCGACGGTAATTCGGATGGCCTTGAGGCTGGCTGCGCAGCTCAAGCATATGAAGTGCTTCGCGTGCATTGAATTGCATGACGTACCGGATCCTATAGGCCATGGATACTGCGTACGAAGCTTGCTCTGGAAACGGCTCTACCATTGCTTCGTACAGGTCTTTTGACCGTTCTAATGCACTAACATATTGATCAGCAAGACCACACGCGTTTATATCCTTCGGTACCTCATATCCGTGATGCGGCGTCAAGGATTGCCATTCTATTGTCAATAGTCGATGACGTTGCATATCGCGAAAGCCACCATAATCTGAGAGTACGTCAAAGCGGTAACCGAGTCGTTCGAGCGCACGGCTCGGGCGATGCCGACGGTTAGTGCGCTCCCCAGCATAGCTTTTAGCTAAACTAAGTTTCTCATCGCTACTCATGCGGTCTACAACTGAGATTAGTTGCTCCTCGCCTAATCGGCTCTGCGAATACAGCATCGCCGCCAACATTTTCCGCTCTCCGTCTGGGTCCCAATCTATTAAGCTCACTTCATCGACAGTTGTGGGCTCTATTTCATCTAACAATTCGGTAGAAACAGAAGACATAGCCTCACGATTTTCCGTCATGTATCTGGACCAGGCGATACCTCTATCTTCGACATCTACTCTTCTGAGAAATGATGGAATTACCTTTCGCAATTCGGCGAGCATCATGTCTGAGTAAGCTCTGGCTTCAGGCAACGGGTGAGAACGCATTCGTAACAAGAGTGCTTCATATCCTTGACCCGTGCCATAAATCCCAACGTTGGACAAACTTGCAGCGGGCAACAAGCCTCGGACAGCATCGAATGATTTCGCACGAATAGTCTGGCGGTAGGCTAGGTCACCAACTTCATTACTTTGTGGCGTCGCCCGCTTATAAAACTCCTGCATTTCAGGCACGAGTTGGGCGTAGCGGTCAAAAATGCGATCGATATCGCCCACGTAGCGGGTTCCGAGGTTTGACGCAAGAACAGCAGGATCTCGGTGGTACCGGTACCTGCCGTCTAAGCGCCTGTCATAGCTCAAATACCGCGTTGACTGCTCTAAGTAGGACATCAGCCTGCCCCGCTCAAGAATTTTTGTAAGGAGATTAGAGGATTGTTCACATGCTAGGTGAACCCCACCTAACTGAGCTACTGAGTCATCTCCATACTCTACGAATACTCTCTGATAGAGCGCTTCCGCCTTGGCGAGTCCCACAGTTGCGTCAATAGAATGGTCACCCGATATATCTAAATCATCGACGAATTCGTCTAGGAATAAACGCCGTAAGCTCTTATGGGTTCGACTATAACGAGCGAACAGAGCACCCTTGACGACTTCTGGCAAATTGACTAGAGCGAATACTGGTTGGTCTAAATTCGTGAAATACCGACGCAGGACATCTTCTTCATCTGTTGTGAAAGTTTCTGATGCGTAGTTATTCACAGCCTAAATCCAAGAGTTTTGGTTCGAGTTCCAGATCGTAGAAGGTTTCGGAGCATTAGAGGAGGACCCTCCCCGAGTCATCTACGAAATAGACAAATAATTCAATGGAACCTAGAACACCACAGTCAGGGCATCAGGCAAAACTTGAACCTTAATAGCCTTAAACTTACCGACTTTCTTACCGTCTAGATAGACGCTGTTTAGATGGTCTGTCGTTGTAGACCAAGCCGACTTCTGAGACACCTTTATTTTCGGGTGCGGAATATGATCCCCTGTGGGCATCCGTTGCCGAGCGATAAGCCGTTGCCCCAGTGGCAGCGCTCCTTCGACTATGTCAACTTTGCCGTCGTTAGGGTGAGCGCGAGGCGCTACGCGCCATGACCCCAACCATTCACTATTCATTACGGCAACTGTTTTTCCAAACCACAGTCGGTGCCTAATGAACATGTGTGAACAAAACCAGCTCGTTTGTTCATCCATTCGTACCTCTACTAAATCAATGGTGACCGTCTGAGCCTTTTCGCTTCTGAGCCTGTCTAGTCCGCCCCGAGGAGCACCTACGGCACGCCACAAGTCACCGTTCAATAACCCAAAGACTGGAAGCGGCGTATCAGTGCGCATGCATTTCATAACGATGCTCCGCAACTCTCCGTCTGATTCTATCGCTACGCCGGCTTCAGGTAATGGACCGAACTGACCCCACGGTTCACCATTTTTTATAGTCACGTCGCTTCGTCGTCCTCGATACCCAGTACTTCGGACGGTTCGTTCTCTCCGAGTCGAGTAGCGATGGCAACGACACCTCGGTCTAAAGCACTAATACTTCTGCGCGCTGTCCGTGCCGTCTCGGAATTGGGGGTAACTTCGGCTAATTGTGACAGTAAATCTACGACCTGCTTAATGTGACGCACAAAGTCTCCTGCTACCAAGAAGTCTTCATCAAGCACTTCGTCTAGCGAATGGCCGGCCGCCCAACCGTGTACGGCGGAGAATAGCGTCGGATCTGGTGATCTACTTACTGACAATCCACGTTTTGATTCTTCTACTTGTAGTTTTGCCCAAAGCCTATCGATATTTTTTGCTCTCGTTCTGAGCATGGCGCTTGGATACCATGGAGACGGCGGCTCGACTCGGCTTCGATGTTCATAAGTCAACAGTGAGACTAGTCCGGCTAACGAACTTGGGTCCAAGCCGTCAAAGTGTCCATGTTCGATACACAGAACTATCAATAAATCTAATTCGTTAAAGACTCGCTGCAATCGTTGCCCAGCGGGCTTAAGAGACCAACCCTCAACACAGTCAAATTTTTCAAGTACCTCGATGATTAAGTCGAGAGTTCGACCTAAGCCGCCGTCCGCCGTTCTGATTTGTTTCTCCAGGACTCTGATGTCGATCCGGGCATTTGTAGCCTTTCGTTGCGCTTCGCTCTTTCCAGTACTTACACGATCAGTCTTAGCGTTCGGATTTGGTTGTGAAATTTCTTTTTCGATGATGTGCCGCTTCATGGCGTTGCTTGCAGCACGCTGAAATTCACGCCTATTTGGGGCAAATGGTTTTGGTAAGGCGACCTGGTCCAGAACCTCAGGTAACTCTTCAAAATCGCTTGATGTGACGAGTAAAGTCTTACCTCTAGTCGTGACTACCCTTAATCTTGTTGTGCCATCGCGACGCGTGCTTGTGCCAATTACTAACAGTAGTCGTTGACCGCTTTGACGATTATGGGTTATGAGCGATCCTGGTTTAATTTTTTTAAGTGCCTTATTTAGTTGACCTGAACTAATCGCATTTTGAATTGCTTCATTAGGCCGAGTCTGACTATTTGTTTTTAGCTCAGATTCGCTTGCTCTCAACTTCTCGCGTGCCTTCTCGACTTTTCGCATCCAGCCGGCGACTCTTCTATTCGAACGGAACTGGGCAAAGGAAAGCTGCAACAAGTCAATAGCGTCTTCTCGGTTTTTCTGCGCCATCAAATTGACGGCCATGTTATATGTCGGCCGAAATGACGACTCAAGCTCAAAATCTTTATTAGCAGCTAGCTCGGCTATCTGCTGGTAGGACTCATAAGGACTCCAGAGCGTGTAGGCGTGACCTACGGAGTCAATGCCACGTCTGCCAGCTCTACCGGTGAGCTGAGCGTACTCTGACGCAGTTAATGCGACGTGACCTTCACCCCTAAATCTACTTATCTGTTCGATCACGACAGATCTTGCAGGCAAATTAACCCCGAGTGCCAATGTTTCAGTTGCGAAGACTGTCTTGAGGAGCCCTGCAGCAAAACAGTCCTCGACTGCTTCTTTGAAGGGCGCAACCATTCCTGCATGATGTGCTGCTACGCCACACTGCAAGCCCTCTAACCATTCATGATAGCCAAGCAGAGCTAGATCCTCCGCCGTTAGGCCTGAGCAGTGCTCCTCTGCGATGGCTTCCGCCAGGCGTTTCTGCCGACCATCTAAGAAACTGACTCCTTGGTCTACGCAGCTGCGAACAGCTTCTTCGCAGCCCTTTCTTGAAAAAATAAATATGATCGCTGGTAACTGATTGCGATCATCAAGATGTCTTATAATTTCTGCTCTACGTGGCCGGCCAGCTCGGCTTCCCCTTTGTCGACCGTCCCGCTGTCGAGCACCGCCTGCCTTCGCCAAGTATCTCTCGACCTCTGGGTTTGGAAACCCATCGCTCAGTGTTCGAAACTCCCTTATACGTCTACTTCCTTTTTCGTAGAGCAAGTAGTGGTCATGCAATGCAACTGGCCGTGTCCGTTCGACTACGCAGGCACAGTATCCACGAACTGCGGTGATCCAGTCGGATACCTCATCAGCATTACTTACAGTAGCTGACAAGCAAACAAGGTTTACATGCCTCGGAAGTTGAATAATTACTTCTTCCCAGACTGGTCCTCGGTATGGATCTTGTAGGTAATGAACTTCGTCTAAGACGACCAGACCTAGATCCCCTAAACGATCAGAGCCCGCATAGATCATGTTACGAAGCACCTCAGTGGTCATAACAACTACTGCGGCGTCTGCTCGAATACTATTATCGCCGGTAAGCAGTCCGACGTTTTCTTTTCCGAGCCACTTACTCAAATCCTTCATTTTCTGATTCGACAGAGCTTTAATGGGAGTCGTATAGATCACAGTCTGGCCGCGTGCCAGAGCAGCTGAAATACCGTACTCGGCCACTAACGTTTTACCTGACGAAGTTGGAGCGGCAACTAGCACTGATTCATTTGCATCGATCGCGTCAAATGCTTCTAATTGAAATGGGTCAGGTGAAAAACCAATTCGCTGAATCAGTTTGTCCCGAAGAGCGTCTTGATCAGACTTCATGACTAACACCACGCTTTGACCGAGGGACCCAACCATGTCTACGGCGTGTTGCTAGATATCCAATGAGTATAGAAATTTCAAAAAATATGTACAGGGGAACGGACAACGTCGCGAGAGAAATGGGATCTCCTGATGGGGTGATAATCGCGGCGACTGCAACTATGCCTACGATGCAAAACCTTCGCGCTTTTCTCAACTGATCAGGTCGGAGAATTCCAACGAGCTGCAGGAACACTAAAAGGATCGGAAATTGAAAACCTATTCCAAATGCAAACATCATGTAAGTAATCAGTCCTAGATAGGATCCGGGAGAGAACATCGGGTCTACTTGACTTCCTCCAAATGAGATAAGAAAGCTAAGTGCCCTCTCAAATGTGTTGTATGCGAGGTACGCTCCCAAGCTGAACAATGTGAGACCGCTTATGATGAATGGCACAGTGAGTCTTTTCTCTCGCCGTTGCAGCGCTGGAGTTATGAATCGCCATAAGTTCCATAAGAGAATAGGCATCGCCAATAACAATCCGACATAGATAGAAACCTTGATACGAGTTCTGAAGCCATCGAGGGGATCCAGGATCACAAGGTTGCACGGCCGATCAAAGCCCTCCTGAATTAGGACCCTGCAATATGGGGGTAGAAACACATTCCGAAGAAGCCAATCATAGACCAAAACACCGACGAAAGACGTCCCTGTCAAAGCAGCGAAACAGTAGATGAGCCTGCGTCGGAGTTCAGCGACGTGATCCCAAAAAGACATGGTTCGGTTCGTAGAACCCTTTTTAAAAAATAGCCTCACGAAGGACCCTTATCTTCGCTTTCGTTATTCGCAATCTCTCCGAATGATTCTTCGTTAGACGGTTTCGCTAAGAATTCATCATGTGCTGCAGTCACAATGCTGTTGTTAACAGCTTCATCCAACTCGGTTTTCACCGATCGGCTTAACTGTTTTAGCTTCGTCAATGCTGTAGCCGCGCGCCTAACGGCTTCAGGCATTTGTCTTGGGCCGAGAGCAACTAATGCCACAAAAGCAATGATTAACACCTCATTGGGAGTGAGATTCACGTCTACGAGACTACGTGGTATTGAGCTGTACGCCGCATTCTAAAAATTTTCACTTGATTTCTCTTTTAAGGGCCCGATGAGCGAGCTTGCATGTTCTAGGGGCGCTGCTAACGAATCGGCAGCAACCACGAATCTTCCAATGGAGTCCACCGTCTTTTCGGTCTCTGCCGCAACTGAATCAATCTTTCGATAGATCAGTGCGCTCCCTATGAGCAAAACCATGGGCGGAATCGCCAAAAGAGGACTCATACCTCAACCATCTTTCTATTTCTCGGGATGAACTTTTAATAGTTTAGAGACCGAATTGTGTTTCAAAGCGGCAAAATGAATGCGTGGACCAAAAATTCGCCTCTCTTCGAGACCGTCCCGTGTTGTTTGCTCATCGAGGAGCGAGCGCACACGCCACGGAGAATACTTTGGAGGCTTTCCGTCTCGCTATAAAACTTGGAGCGACCGGCCTCGAATCAGATTTATGGATAACTTCGGATGGAGTACCGGTGCTAAGCCACGACGGTTACATCAAGAAGGTATTACGACGGAAACCCATCTCTGCACTTAAGAGAGATGAGCTGCCCGAGCACATGTGCACCTTGGACGATCTTTATCTTCAATGTGGTACATCATTCGACCTCTCCCTTGACTTGAAGAACTTCGATGCATCGGAGCCTGCGTTGGAGGTGGTTCGAAGGCACTCTGCTGAAAGCAGACTTTGGCTTTGCCACACAGATATGAGCGTGCTTTGCACAATGCGGTCACTAACACCTGCTTACCTGGTGCATTCAACACGATTGCGCTATTTGAAAGAGGGCCCCGAGAGACACGCTGCCTCTTTAGCAGAGTCTGGGATCGACGCGGTCAATTTCCATCATTCGGATTGGAGTGCAGGGTTAACTACTTTGTTTCATCGTTTTGAAAGATACTGCATCGGCTGGGACGCGCAATACGAAAGAGTGATCCGCAATCTTTATCTAATGGGAATCGATGGTATTCATGGCGATCACGTAGACCGCCTTGTAAATGCTGGATCAGGTTAAAGACCTAAAGCACCTATGGGAAATTAAACCTACTCAATGGCCAAATGCGAATGAATGGCTCACCTACGAGCAGGTTCGATGGAATTGGTCCAAAGAAACGGCTGTCGCTACTATTTTTGCGGTTGTCACCCATTACGAAGTAATGGTCATCGGGAATCTTTGTAGTCGGCAGGTCACTGGTAAACTCATCCACTTGCAGATAGGGCTCCGGGAGCAGCTTCCCATCAATGTAAACTTGGCCATTTCTTGAGCTAATTTCCTCGCCTGGTAACCCAATGACCCGCTTAATGAAGTCGTTTATTTCCGTGTCGCCAAGAGATGGTGGCTTACTAAATACGGCTAAATCTCTGCGTTCGACTTCACCCAATGTAAATGCCATCTTGCTTACAACTATTCTGTCACCTATTTCAAGGGTAGGCAGCATAGATCCAGACGGTATGTAGAAGGTCTGCACAACTGTCGCCTTGAGCACCAATGCAATCAGTAATGCACCGACGATAATGGAGACCCATTCCGCACAAACTCGCCAGATACGTTTCCTCATTATCTCATCAACAACCCATCAATCATTACTTGAATCATCAATTAAACGGCCCTAGCGCCTGCTAGCCACATCGCAGCAGCTCCTAGATAATCACAGGCAAGTGCGTCCTCGAATAATGGCCTATTCATTGACTCTATGTTTATGCTTGACTTTCTTAGCAGATCTGAGATCGACGGATTCCTGTATTTCATCACCGTGTGGCCGAGGCCTTCTATCTCTTGACCAGAAACTTCTGATGGAATTGGGACTTCTAATGAGTTAGGAATCAAATCGAGAAGAGTTTTAGTGTGGTGACTTACTCCTTGATGCCTTTCCCGATCATCGGTACTAGAAGCACGCACTGCTAACGCAACGTTCGCTCCCAGCCTGCTTAATATTGTCGCATGCCCGACCAACTCCAACGCAGAAAAGCCCAGTTTGGAATTAGTCCCTAGATGTCCGGGACCGCAACCAATTATCACGGTGCTCTCATTTCTCTCTTTTAACGCGAGTACACCCGAGGCCACTGTAACTGCCTCTATCTCGCCACCAAATGATTGTCCCGTGGTGACCGTAATATTAATGGCTTCTGAGCTTCGAGCTTGAAATATAATGTCGCTTATTGCTAGCGGAAGCGATGCTTGATCGGTCATCACGAAACTAACTGGGGCTTTGAGTTGTTCTGATGTCGCTATGGCTATCGCCCCGACATGGCTATGAAGCTGGCATAGAAGGACTCGCATTCCCGTGAGATCTGAACCGTTAGGAGTTTCAGTCTCATGCTCCTCCCAGACATCTGCCTGGAGTTGCTCAGATAGATAGCGCGCTTTGAGCACCCGTCCGGAACGCATCTGATCGCCTTGTTGTGCATCTAGGTTGAAGTGCACAAGGTGATATCCGCCAGTTCCTAGGCCAAGGTCAATTGCGAGGGTGTTAACGATGACCCGGTGACCGACTTCAAGTAATCCGATTATCTCAGTTAATGAAGTGGCCTGAGTACCATCATCGAGCTCAACTCGTTGAAGTCCTTCTCGTTCCAATCTGACTCGGGCAACTATCCGCTGTTCAAACGATGACATCTGTTACCCATTTTGTCACAGAGATGCGATCAGCGCATCTACGCGGTCGTCCTCATATCTGAATGGATCCTTACAAATCACTGTCTGTTGGGCTTGATCGTTCAACTTAAGATGTACCCAATCCACGGTATAATCTCTATTTCGTTCTTTCGCTTTTCGAACAAATTCGCCCCTCAGCCTCGCTCTCGTAGTTTGCGGAGCTTGTTGGATAGCTGATTCGATATCCGAATCACTAAGGATTGATTCAACTAGATCATTTTTTTGAAGTAAAAAGAAGACTCCGCGGTCACGTTTTATATCGTGATATTGAAGGTCCAGTAACATATTTTTTGGGTCTGCGAGGTCTAGCTGGTGCTTAGTTCTGTAGCGCTCCAACAAATGATATTTGATAACCCAGTCCACCTCCCTATTGAGCTTTAATGGATCATCTTCGATAGCCGTCATGCAGTATTCCCACATCATTAAAGCTTTGCTTTCCTCCTCGTTGAGCTCATTATTCGCCGCAAAATCTAGAGCACAATTCAGATATTGACCTTGAATTTCGAAGGCGCTTAACTCTGAGCCACTAGCTAGTCGTACCTTACGACGGCATGTTATATCGTTACTGATTTCACGTATCGCCCTAATGGGGTTTTCGAGCGTTAGATCGGGAAGCGACATTGTTGGATCTTCCATCATCCGCAATAAGAGACAAGTTGCACCTATTTTCAGAAAGGAGGTATATTCGCTCATGTTCGAGTCACCTACGATGACGTGAAGACGTCGGTACTTTTCCGCATCGGCATGGGGCTCGTCTCTTGTATTGATTATCGGTCGACTTCTTGTTGTGGCGCTGGACACTCCTTCCCAAATGTGCTCTGCTCGCTGGGCAATAGAGTACGAAGGACCCTTAGCGCCTTGTAAGACTTTTCCTGCGCCCGTGTAGATCTGCCGACTTACTAAAAAAGGAATCAGCGTCTCAGAGTAGCTAGCAAAATCTTCGTCCCGCAGTGTTAAGTAGTTCTCGTGACAGCCATAACTGTTGCCGACGCTGTCTGTATTATTTTTAAATAAGTAAATAGTCGTTCCTGTAATTCCTTCCTCGGCCAATCGTAACTCTGCGTTTTCGACTAGTTCAAGAAGAATCTTTTCTCCGGCGCGATCATGACAAATGACATCGTAAATTGAATCACATTCTGGAGTTGCATACTCGGGATGAGACCCGACGTCGAGATATAGCCTTGCCCCGTTCTCTAGAAACACGTTGCTTGAACGTCCCCAGGACACAACTTTACGAAACAGATATCGCGCTACTTCATCGGGGCTTAGACGCCTTTGCCCCCGTAGCGTGCAAGTGACACCGTATTCATTTTCAATTCCGAGAATTCTGCGTTGCACGTAAACTACACCGATTTGAAAGCCGAGGACACCTTGGAAGAAATCATTTAATCTTCCAAGGCTGACTGTACTTCAGGGTCATCAAGACGCATGAAGCAACGCCGTTCTCCACCTGCTTCTAAGACCGCAACTTCCAGGGCCGGAGCTTCTAGTACCCGACTGCCGTCTGCTAACGCATTTGTTGCCAAGCGAATTGCCTGGTTCCGGCTAAGGCCCTCAGAATAACCATCTTGAAGTCGATTTCTAACTGCCTCTGCATCACCACCGATGGAACAAAAGCCGTGCTCATCCACGACTGTTCCATCATACTGAATTCGATACAACTCGTTATTTGAAGCATTTACGCCAAGTTCAGCAACGACTATTTCTACCTCCATAGGCTTCATTTCGTGCGTGAAAATTTGGCCGAGCATTTGTGCGTACTGATTGGCCAAGCTACGTCCATCGACATCTTCTCTGCTGTATTGGAAGCCCTTCAATTCGGCGTGTCGGACACCCGCAATACGCAATTGGTCGAACTCGTTGTAGCGACCGACTCCACCAAAACCAATCCGATCATATATCTCTGAAACCTTCCGAAGCGTGGAGCTCTTGTTGTCTGCTACAAAAGCCACTCCGTCTTTGTATTCGAGCACGACCAGACTTCGCCCACGGGCGATACCTTTACGGGCATAGTCTGCGCGATCTTGCATCAATTGTTCGGGGCTAACATACATCGGCATGCTCACGATTTAATCCCATCGCCGTTTAGTTCCGTTTGAAGGTCCGTAAAGACAGCCGCAGATTCTTCGTCGGAAAGCTGACGGAAACCTTGGGCTGATATCACGGCAAGGATAGGGTAAATTCCGCGTATGGGGTCGGGTCCACCTGTAGCGCTATCTTCATCAGCGGCGTGCCATAACGCCTTGACTGCAAGCGATAGTGCAGCGTCTGCTGGCATTGACTTTTGGAAACCTAATTTTATGACGGTTCCTGCATGTAAACTTCCGGAGCCGCTGGCAGCGTATTCTTGTTCCTCGTACCTGCCGCCCGTTATATCGAACTGAAACAAGCGTCCAGCGTTTCGCGCCAAGTCGAACCCACCGAATATAGGGACAACAGCTAGGCCCTGCATCGCCTGTGGCAAATTCCCGCGAATCATTTCAGAAAGCTGGTTCGCCTTTCCATCGAGACTTAGAGGCTTACCTTCGATTTTTTCGTAGTACTCAAGCTGGAGCTGAAATACTCGGACCATTTGAATGGCGGGTCCGGCTGCGCCGGCTATACCTACTGCTGAATGCCGATCCGCAGGGAAGACTTTTTGCATATCTCGATGGCTTATCAAATGCCCGCTTGTTGCCCGGCGGTCACCTGCCATTACGACACCTTCATTGCACCGAATCCCGATTACGGTAGTTGCATGGCCTGCGTCGATAACTCCGGGCAGATCTTTAGAAAATGGCTCTTGACCATT